>Ga0316189_10003772_pt1 | contig 14682 bp, 14 predicted proteins | sample LowCovwburrow_MG_FD_204930 | JGI IMG/M metagenome (GOLD analysis project Ga0316189, IMG submission 204930) | Coastal sediment microbial communities from Maine, United States - Lowes Cove worm burrow | ecosystem: Environmental > Aquatic > Marine > Coastal > Sediment | place: USA: Maine...
AATATTTTTATTCCGGGTGAACTGGTGATAACACAGCATTGGCAGCGTACGATAACCATCGGTGTAAACTGAGCCAGGATTAACCGGCACAAGTGGCACCGCTACAATCTCGCCAGGCTTGGTCGAACTACCTGGGTTTAACTCTGATAACTGCCAGGCGTTCTGCCGGTCACCCAAAAACACCGTAGCAAGATCCGCTAGATCCTGTCCTGGCTGCAGCCGCACCAACGCAAAACGCTGATCTTTGGCCACAATATTCATATCCGCCATGGAAAGCGTGGTATGGGAGCTGCTAGTACAGCCACCCAACACCAGTAAACATACCGCCCACAGCGCGCTAGCTGGTCTCATCATCACCTGTGACCTCGTTAACAACAGTGGCATTCCCCGCCATACCCTCTGTAATCCCGCTAATATCCAGTTTCATTTTGTTGTCGTCCGGGTCGCTGCTATCGCTCGCGCCCGCAACATGCTCCGCATCCAATGACTTTTCAAGGGCGTCTGCCATTGTGTTATAGGCTGAAAATAAATCGCCAAATTCATCACTTCGCTTCTTGGAGATGCGAGCTTCCCGATGGTTCTGGCCAAACAGTGTGAGCGCATCGGTAGCAACCCGCAGGTATTGGGTCACCGTCTTGTTAAAAATGTAAATCACCGTAGAGACTGCCAACACCATTGCCAGAGCCAGAATTATCATCATCCGCGAGGTAGTGCTTAAGGCCTCATCCAAACTCTTGGTGTCTAAACCCACATTAACACCACCTACTGTGACCTCATTAAACAATACCGGCACACTGAAATTAAACGTGCCATCAAGGTCGGTGACCGTAATTGGCCCATTGGTGAACAGGGTTTCCTGGATACCATCAACCTCCCAGGGTCCACCCACCAAACTGGTGTCGCTTGCGCTGCGAACCACGCCTTGGTGATCAACCACAATGAGATAACTAAAGGTGTCCCGCTCGGACGCATCTTGTACCAGAGACTCCAGTGTGATCCAGTCTTCTCCAAGAACCGGGATCGCTGCTTGCACGGCTATGAATTTGGTTAAGGCAATGCCAGAGTCAATAGCCTGTTGATTAAGGGTATTGTGTTGGGCGCCGTATATCAAAAATGAGCTTAAGGCCATGGCGCAAGCGACTAAGCTGCCCATAACGGCTGTCCATTTAATGTGCAGGGGAAGGTAGCGGCGCTGTTCCTGCTGAGACTCCAGCAATCCTGCAAGCTCTCTTTGCAAAGCCAGTTGCAGCTCACGACCGCTCTGAAAGCGTTTCTCAGGTTTTTTTTGTAACAGTTTGTTGACTATCTTTTGCAGGCCAATAGGTGCTTCTGAGGAAATCTGCCGAATAGGCACTGGATCTTTTTGCACAATCTGCATAATCAAGGTGTGCATGGACTCCGCATCAAAAGCCTTCTGCCCTGTAATCATCTCGTACATGATCACACCCATTGCAAATAAATCTGAGCGTCCGTCGAGCTTGCTCCCACTTGCCTGCTCCGGTGACATATAGCGGGGAGTACCCAGCATCATGCCGACCTGAGTGCTCTCCTTGCTGGTGGATTCCTCTACCCGGGCAATACCAAAATCGGCAATCTTCACCGACGTGCCGCCGGGCTCAAGCATAATATTATCGGGTTTCATGTCCCGGTGGACCACACCCTTACCATGCGCATAGTCAAGAGCATCAGCAAGCTGTATGGCGCTTTCCAAAATGGCCTGCATGGACATTTTGTGCCCGCGCTGCAAAATATCCGCAAGCGTTTCACCCTGCAGCAGCTCCATCATAATATAGGGAGAACCCTCAATACTGCCCACATCGAATATGGTGACAATATTCGGGTGAGCCAAGGCACCCGCTGCCCGGCCCTCCTTCAGAAAGCGGCTCTTATGCTCATCTTTTTCACAGTGCTCCTCTTTGAGCACCTTTAGCGCAACACTTCGGTCAATCTGTGGATCATAGGCTTTATACACTTCAGCCATAGCCCCCTCACCGATGTGCTCGAGAACCTCATAACGCCCTATTGTCTTACCTACAATCTCCACTGGTGCCTCCTTGTAGGCTTCATGACATGGCCACCATCGCTGCCACCACCACTATGGCCGCCAGGATCAACCACACCTTGGCGTCATAGGATTTACGATCACCGCTATTGCTACTGCGTATTGCTTCGCCAATATTTTGGGTCTCTTCCAAACCCGCCCCCTGCGCCAACGGGTCCTGCGCGGTGTTATCGGGACTACCAATTATTAACGCGGTGATATTATCATTGCCACCACGGCTCAGGGCCGCATTGACCAGCGCATCGACCTGGCTCTTGGGGTTAGTGTGGCCCAATAACTGGTCAGCAATAGCCCTGTCACTTAATTCATCAGTCAAGCCATCGGTGCAAAGTAGAATTTGTTGTCCCGCCTTTAGGCGACCGCTGACACTATCCGGTGCAACCGAAACGGACTCTGATATACCCAGTGATTGACTCAGTACATGGCGTTTTGGGTGATTTGCAGCTTGCTCAGCGGTGATCGCACCGCTGGCCAGCATGTCGCCCACGGGGCTGTGATCCCGGGTCAGCTGAGTGAGCTCACCGTCAAACAAATAAGCCCTGCTGTCACCTACCCAGGCGATGTCATAATGGCCCTCTGACAGGGTCAGAGCGACCACCGTAGAGCCCATATTACTTTTACCGTCTCTGGCGCGAATTTCCTCCAATACCGCCGAGTGGGCGTGCTGTATTGCCTCGACCAGTGATTTACCCACTGCCAGATCGGCCTTAATGGTATTACCGACAATAGCCGAAGCCACCTCACCATTTGAGTGCCCCCCCACACCGTCGGCAACCAACCACAGACCAAGTGCCGCATCCGCCTCGTAGCAGTCCTCGTTGTGGTCGCGCTTTAGACCCGGATGTGTACCCGCTGCAAATTGGGTCATGTGGCTTGCTGTGTTGGTGGATTATGTATCGTTCTGCTCCCTTCCCATTAGCAATATAGCCCTCTGTAGCGAAGTCTTATTGAGACCCGGCCAATGCTTTTAAAATGATACTCCAGTGATCCAAAGCATCATAAAAAGCCTTGATTGGCACCCGCTCATTCAAACCATGGGCGTAAACTTCTTTAGGGTTCATGAATATACCACCCACTCCCCAGGTCGGAATACCCGCTTTGCGAAAATGCATACCATCGGTCCCTCCCGACGACATATAGGCAATTAATTGAAGCTCGGGATAACGCCGGTGCACGGCTTTGCTTACCGCAGACACCACATCACTGCGAAGTTCAGATATGGGACTTTCGGTAGGGTCCCCCAGCAGCTCAAATTCAGCGCCGGCATTTTCGACAATCTGTTGTAACTGTGCCTGAATGTCAGCAACCTTTACACCGGGAAACAAACGGCAGTTAACGGTGGCTGTAGCCGATTGTGGCAGGGCGTTTTCCGCATGTCCGGCAGACAGCATGGTAACCACACAGGTGGTACGGGTGGTTCCTACATAGGCAGATTCGGTGCGCAGCCGCTCTGCCGCCTGTTCATCTTCAGGATCAAAGGCAAACCGCACCATGGTGTCACCTAGTTCACCACCGAGCTGCTCACCTACCTTTTGAAAATAAGATAAGGTCATTTCACTCCACATAACTGGGAATTTATGCGCCTGTATCGCTTTGATGATGTCCGCTAGTTCATAAATGGCATTATCGTCGCGAGGTCGTGAGCTGTGCCCACCGGGATTGCGGGTAGTGATCTGCCAGGTGGCATAGGTTTTCTCAGCCGCCTGAATATTATAGGCTACCGGCTTTCCCAGTTGGTCCAGCGAACCACCACCAGCATCTGAATTTAGCGCAAATTCAGCCTGCGCCAGCTCAGGGGTATTGAAGGCCAATAATCGGGTTGTACTCATGCCACTCTCTTCATCGCCCGAAAACGCCAGAATAAGGTCACGATTGGGTACAAATCCTTCCTTTTTTAGCCGAATAAACGTCGCCGCTAACTGGGCGACACCAAACTTGTTGTCGATCGTACCTCGGGCATAAAAATACCGGTCATCCTGTGTCAGTTTGAAAGGAGGACGCTGCCAATCTTTATCCAGCGCTTCAACAACATCCATGTGCGCCAGTAATAAGATAGGCTTTTTACCGGATGAACCATCACCCCGGTAACGGGCTATAAGCGCGCCAAACTTGTCTTTATTTATGAGTTTGACGTCGTCTGCTGGTAACCCCGCAGCTATCAGTTCATCTGCCAGGTAGCGGGCAACCTTTTGGGTATTGTTTTTGGTTTTGGAGGTATCTACTTCAATGATTGAGCGATAAATCTCCAGGGTCTTTTGCGCATGGTCTGACCGAATAGGCTCTGCTGCTCCCGCTAGCGGCCATAGCAACACCAGCAACAGCCCTAACCACCCTAGCGATCCAAATGATTTCATTGCAGTGTTCCCTTATCAAAAACCCGAGTGTAGAGGGAATTTCCCTATGAGTCATCATTTTGCCCTCTACCGACTTGAGATGCCTGGGGTGTATTTTGTTAACTATATATGGATATCCGTATATATGAATGTATAATGGGCGGCCTGTAATTGCTCATCACGGGAGCGACCTGGTGACGCCAAGCTTGCTTTTTAAATGCCTGTCGGAAGAAATTCGACTGAATGCCACACTGCTTATTTACCGGGAGTCAGAACTTTGTGTGTGTGAGTTGGTTGACGTGCTGGGGCAGAGCCAGCCCAAGATTTCAAGACATCTGGCCCAATTACGTAACTGTGGGGTACTGACAGACAGACGCCAGGAGCAATGGGTTTTTTACGCGATAAACACCAAACTTCCCGCATGGGCGCTGGCAATCCTGGATGATACCTGCAGGGCAAACCCTGACAATCTCGCCAAACTACAGAGCAGCTTAAGCAGTATGAAACATCGCCCACCCCGCTGCAGGGCCTGCTAATGGCGACCAATATATTATTTATCTGCACTCACAACCGTTGTCGCAGCATTCTGTGTGAAGCCATCACCAACCACCTATCAAATGGCCGTGTGCAGGCCTTTAGTGCAGGTAGTGCGCCGGCGGCTGAAGTACATCCATTAACCCTGCAACACCTGCGCATGCACGAGATTCCAACACACAATCTAATCAGCCAATGCTGGGAAAGCTACAAACACCAACCACTGGATATAGTGATCACGGTCTGTGACTCTGCCGCGAGCGAACCCTGTCCGATCTGGTTTGGCGACTGCGCGAAGGTGCATTGGGGGTTGCCTGACCCTTCGCGCACAACCGGCTCCGAGCAGGAAATTAATAGCGTGTTTGAACAAGTGATAGCCACCATAGAACAACGGACACACAAATTGCTGCAACTTGACTTTGAAAACCTCAGCCGGTCACAGCGGCAGCAACTGTTAAACCAATTGGTGAAGGACATATAACATGGGTTTATTTGAACGATACCTATCCTTGTGGGTGGGACTGTGCATTGTTGCAGGGGTGCTACTTGGGAATGTTTTTCCTGGCTTGTTTGAGCAAGTTGCCACCTGGGAATACGCCCACGTTAATCTGGTGGTTGCGGTGCTCATCTGGGTGATGATCTACCCGATGATGGTGCAAATTGATTTTTCGGCTGTTAAACACATTGGCGATAAGCCGCAGGGCCTATTGCTAACACTGGTGGTTAACTGGCTGATCAAGCCTTTTACCATGGCCGCACTCGGGTGGCTGTTTTTCAAAGTACTATTTGTTCAGTGGGTCGACCCGCACACCGCCAGTGAATACATAGCTGGTATGATTTTGTTGGGTGTTGCACCCTGTACCGCCATGGTATTTGTCTGGAGCCAGCTAACCAAAGGGGATCCCAATTACACCCTGGTACAGGTGTCGGTCAACGATATCATCATGGTATTTGCCTTTGCACCCCTGGCTGCCTTCCTGCTTGGGGTCAGCGATATTCAGGTGCCCTGGCAGACCTTACTACTGTCGGTAGTGCTGTACGTGGTACTACCACTGGTGGCGGGTGCGTTTACCCGTCATCAACTGGAATCAGGCACTGAGTCCCACCGGGTCGAGCACTTTGTACAGTTGCTGAAACCCTGGTCCATACTTGGCTTACTGGCAACCGTGGTGCTGCTGTTTGGCTTTCAGGCGAAGGAAATTCTGGCCCAGCCGCTGATCATTGCGCTAATCGCAGTACCGCTATTAATCCAAACCTACGGCATTTTTCTGCTGGCTTACCTGGCAGCAAAGTCACTGTCTTTGCCCCACAATATTGCCGCACCGGCCTGCCTGATAGGCACCTCCAACTTTTTTGAACTGGCAGTGGCGGTGGCCATCTCGCTATTTGGACTTAACTCCGGTGCAGCACTGGCCACAGTGGTGGGTGTGCTGGTGGAAGTACCGGTAATGCTATCGCTAGTCGCCATAGCCAATAGAACAAGGCACTGGTTTCCCTCCTAGAGGCGTTAATTAGTGCCCCTCCATGGCCGCTGAAGGTCCGCAGCAGGTAAATACGGTCTATGGCAGTCACAGGACTACAACATGCGTGAATTGACATGCCGGTCATTTACACAGTAAGTTACCGGCAACTCGCTCAGCTGACAGCCCAGGGAAAAACCATGACTCCACTGAAATCATTCATGACCGTTGCGTTAATGCTCGCCGCTGGCAGCACCTGGGCTGCTGCCAGAGATCCGATTTATCACCGGCCCGCCGAAATGGCCAATTTGCCTTTTTCCGAGGCTGTGGCACACCGGGGGGTGCTCTACCTCTCTGGGCAGGTTGGCTTAGGGGCAGACCGCAAACTGGTGCCTGGCGGCATAGGGCCAGAAACCAAACAAGTGATGGACAATATTGTTGGCGTTCTCAAAAAGCATGATCTTGGTATGGACCGGGTCATCAAATGCACCGTCTTTTTGGCCGATATCAAAGACTGGCCCGCCTTCAATGACATCTACACCAGCTATCTTGATTCGGAAAAATTACCCGCCCGCAGCGCCCTGGCTGCCTCTGGCTTAGCCTTTGGCGCGAAAGTCGAACTGGAGTGTATCGCCGCCCTGGGTCAATCCTACAAACGAATGAAAAAAGACTCCAAACAAAAGACTGCCAAGGATCTACAATAGATCCCCAGCCTCACTGATAGCATTTAACTGCTGGCCATCGGGGCCAGTGTCAGTCACTGGCGCAATCCACGGTGCCAGGCAATTCCGGTCTTGGACACAAGGATCTGTTAGCGCATGCAGAAAACTCACTAGCTGATCCACTTCCGTATTGTTCAGCCGTGATGGACGCAGCAGTGATTGACCCTGCCGCTGCTCTTGCGCCAGGTCATCCAGTGCCGCATCTGAATGTTGTACTGCTGTTGGGTACAAAACGTCGCAGTTATCAATTGCGGCAAACTGCGCCAGATTACAAGCTCCACCACCGTTGAAAAATCGGTTTACAGCGGCGCGTGGGTTCCGGTAATGACGCACCACCTGCTCCAGAGTGCTGTAGGCTCCCGCGTGACCGTAGGGAGCGGTTACGGCCACATTCAACAATGAGGGTGTACGAAAATCGAACTGGTCCTGATCCTGGCCTGTCTCTCTGGCTCGTCCAAAATCAGCGGCACCGTCAAGCCCATCACCTTTACCGGGTCCAAACTGCGGAAAGGCAACATTGTGGTGGCGCTGATCGCTGAAGAAATCACCGCCATGACAGTTAACACAGCCAGCACCACCCTGCCCTGCTTGCGCATAAAAAAGCCTGGCACCCTGTTTTTGCTGGGCGGTTAGTGCGCCCAAATCTCCCTGCACATAGCGACTCCAGGGGTTATCGACAAACACCATACTGGCCTCGTAGGCCGCCACGGCAGTGGCAATACTGGCAAAAGTCAGCAGCCCCTGGGGTGGCAGTACACTGTCAAAGGCTAATTGAAAGGTTTGCGGCCAGAGATTGACCTCCAACTCACCTTCACCAGGACCATAGTTGCCTAAACGTCCGGCGAGATGATCGCGCACACGGTTATTGTCGCTTCCGGGCTCAAATGCAGCCGTTTTCATCTCCCCCTCAGACACCACCGGAAAGCGCGCTTGCGCCTCAAGCAAATTATTACCCGCCAGCGGGTCAGCCTCACCAAAGCCACTATCGGGTGTACGAATACCCCTCTGACCGGCATCGTTGGGCCGCAGCCGCTCTACTCGAGAATCCCAAAACAGGCCGCGCCCCCACAGTACCGAATTAAAGACTGTGGGTGAATTACGCGGTACCGGTGGTAAGCCACTTTGGTGCACTCTGCCCGGCCCCAGCAGATCAGCCACCACCGCAGCCACACCGACTGGCAACGACAGTCCATCTCCGCCACCCAATAGGGGGTGGTGACAGGTCACACAGGCAGCGTCAAAACCTCCGCCCAAGCTTTTGCTGAAAAACAGCTGTCGCCCCAATTGCGCCAGCGGCGATTCGATAGACGGAATACGCTGCTGCCCAATGGGGTCACCGTCAAGGCCATGCTGCGCGATAAGCGCCTGCAATTGCTGATCGATATTCGCATCGGCTATATCTACAGCCTGCCCTGCGGGTGGCACATTGGCGTTGGGCCTGTTGCCAAAGACCTGACCGGGGTTGTCGTTGCGCCCCCTGCCTGGGGCTGGCAGCGGGGCTTGCTGTCCCCGATCTTGATTCGCCCCCTGCAGATCAAACAGCGGCTGCTGTTGCGCAGCGCTGTCCATGACAAAACACACCAACAACATCGTCGCTAACCCAGCCCTGTTCCTGCACAAACTGAACACATTCATCAGACCACACCTCCAAGCTAATCCCAAATCACTGACCACTTTTCACAGCCTAGCGGGCAATCGTGCAAACAGGATGCACAGAATGTGCAAATACTATGCAAGCGAGTGTTGGCGCTGGCAGGAACGGTGATTTGACGCTAAGCTGCAGACAGTAAGCAGTGGCTTTTCCCTATGCGCATTCAGACCAAGTTGTTTTTGACTCTGCTGCTAACCAGTGTCGCTCTGGTTGGCACCATGGTGATCTTGACCCAGTGGAGTGTAGATCGAGGCATGCTGGCTTATGTCAATCAGCGTGATGCCGAGCAACTTCAACCGGTATTACTGCGCCTTGCAGAACATTACGCCGAGCGCAAAAACTGGCAGGCAATCGAGAATCGGCGAGCGTTTGACCTGTTGGTTGGCGGGAAAAATTTTGGCCGGGGCACACCAAGAGGCAGGCCGCCTGGTCCTCCCGGAGCACATCCTCCACGCAGAGGTACCGCTGCAGTAGTCGCTCGGGGATATGTCGATCCCCGGGATACCACCTTGCTGGACGCAAACGGCGATGTTGTATCAGGGCGCTCCGTCACGGACATCGATACCGAGCGACACGCAATCACCGTAGACAATCAGATTGTGGGTTGGTTAGTTCGCAACCGGCAGAAAAAAATCACCGACGGCTTTGAACTTCAATTTCTAGAACAGCAACAACTAACCCTGCTGGCCATCAGTGCCTTAGTCCTGCTACTGTCAGGCATTATTTCGTTCATTCTAGCCAGGCATTTGCTGCGCCCAATTGGCCACTTAACCGCCGCAGCGGCTAGGCTCACTAGCGGTAATTATCGAATCGAACCACCCCTTGAACGCAAAGATGAGCTTGGACAACTGGCACGTGATTTTAATGAACTGGCCCACACCCTGGATGCAAACGAAACTTCCCGCCAGCGGTGGTTTGCCGACATCTCCCACGAGCTACGGACACCCCTGTCTATTTTACAGGGTGAAATTGAAGCAATGCTTGACGGCGTCCGGCCAATCACAGCTAAACAAATCCAGTCACTGGCTGATGAGGTCGGTCAGCTCTCGCGCCTGATCGAAGACCTGTATGAACTCAGCAACTCAGATGTGGGGGCATTGAAATACCGCAAGGCGGAGCTTGATATTGTTGAATTAGTGGGTAACGCCGTTGAGCACCACCGCAGCCGAAGTCATGAACAAGGGCTCAGTTTTGATTATGATAATAAAATAAACCAGTCCCTTGAACTCTACGGTGACGAAACTCGCCTACGGCAATTGTTAGATAACTTGCTGGATAACAGCTGCAAGTATACCAACCCGGGCGGGCGTATTCAGCTTGTGCTTGCACAGGATGTGGACCGGGTTGTTATTGAAATACAAGACAGCGCACCGGGGGTAAACCAAAACCAATTACATAGGTTATTTGAATACCTGTATAGAGGTGAGCAGTCACGCAACCGGAAAACCGGCGGGTCGGGCCTGGGCCTGGCCATTTGCCAGCGTATAGTAGAGGGTCACCAGGGTAGGATCAGCGCCGAGCAATCGACTCTGGGTGGACTGACAGTGACCATTACGCTACCCATTGACAACGGCTGACAGGAGCGCGGAGATGGCGGGTGTACTCATCGTTGAAGACGAACCAAAAATAGCCAGCTTGCTGGCGGATTATCTTGCCCAGTCTGATTTTGACAGCTATCAGCTGGATCACGGCGACCTGGTGATGCCCTGGCTTGCGCAGCGTAGTAAACAGCAACAGTTTGGCCTGCAGGCCATTCTTTTGGACCTGATGCTGCCGGGTACCGACGGCATACAGCTGTGCAAATCCATTCGCCAGCAATCTGACGTTCCTATTCTTATGGTCACCGCCCGGGTGGAGGAAATTGACCGCCTACTGGGGCTCGAACTCGGCGCCGACGATTACATCTGCAAACCTTTTAGTCCCAGGGAAGTGATTGCGCGGATTAAAGCGGTGCTGCGGCGCGGTTCAAACAAGGCTAACACTAACTCGCTGCTGGAGCTTGACGACAGCCGCTTACGTGCCCACGTCGGTGGTGTTGCGCTGGATTTAACAGCAGTTGAATACCAGCTGTTAAGCCATCTTGCGAGCCATGTAGGCCATATTTATTCCCGCCAACAGCTAATGGATATCATGTACAACGACGCCCGGGTAGTCAGCGACAGGACCGTAGATAGCCATATCAAGAAATTGCGCCGCAAACTGCAAAAAGCAGCACCCGCACAGGAACTCATCCACTCGGTTTATGGGCTCGGATACCGCTACGAAGAAATCGCCGACAAAGTGCAATAGACTTATAATATGCAGGGCTACCGGCCATTTTACCTGCACTTTTTTAAGCTGATATTCCCTTGAAGGCGTGCCGGGGTGCTGTATTATACGTCGCTCTTTTGAGGGAGCGGGCATGAAACCAATAGAACTACTTTCACCAGCGGGAACCGGCAAAAGCATGCAGTATGCTTTTGCCTACGGCGCTGACGCGGTATACGCAGGGCAACCACGCTACAGCCTGCGAGTGCGCAACAATGATTTCAACCGCATGGAAAACCTGGAAGCAGGCATTGCCCACGCCCATAAGTTGGGCAAACAGTTTTTCCTGGCCAGCAATATTGCTCCCCACAACGACAAAGTGCGCAGTTACCTTAGAGATATCGAACCAGTTATTGCCATGGGGCCTGATGCGCTGATCATGTCCGACCCCGGGCTGATCATGATGGTGCGCGAACGCTGGCCAGATATGCCGATTCATCTTTCGGTGCAATCTAACGCGGTCAATTACGCCACAGTCAAATTCTGGCAGCAACTGGGCCTGAAGCGCATCATCCTGTCACGGGAATTGTCCCTTGAAGAAATTGCCGAGATCCGCCAGCAGTGTCCCGATATCGAATTGGAAGTATTTGTGCACGGCTCCTTGTGCATAGCCTATTCAGGCAGATGTTTACTGTCGGGATACATGAACCATCGCGACTCCAACCAGGGCGCTTGCACCAACGCCTGCCGCTGGAAATACAGCAGCCACGAGGCTAAGGAAAATGAATCTGGCGATATAGTAGCCGTCCAAGAGCCCTCAGATAAAGTGGTGTTGCTGCAAGAACAAGGGCGGGCTGGCGAGTACATGCCCGCCTTTGAAGATGAGCACGGCACCTACATTATGAACTCCAAGGACCTGCGGGCAGTACAGCACGTTATAAAACTGGCTGAGATGGGCATCGACTGCGTAAAAATTGAAGGCCGCACCAAATCTCACTACTACGTGGCCCGCACCGCACAGGTGTACCGACGGGCAATCAACGATGCCGTCGATGGCCGTGAGTTTGATTTTAGTCTGATGAACGAGCTCGAAAAACTCGCCAGCCGCGGCTATACAGAAGGCTTCTACAACCGCCACCCCAGTGGTGAATACCAGAACTATGAACGTGGCGTCTCCCGCGGCGACTACCAGCAGTTTGTTGGCGAGGTTATTGAGGTCAATAATGATTTAATGACCATTGAGGTTAAAAATCGCTTCGAACGCGGTGATAAGCTGGAACTTATGACACCCACTGGCAACTGCGATTTCGATCTTGAACACCTGGAAAACCTGGACGGAGCCTTGTGTGATGCAGCTCCAGGATCGGGGCATGTGGTTCGAATCCCAATACCTGCCGGTATGGCTAACCTCAATAATCCCGAATTTTGTTTACTGATGCGCTACCTGCCCCAGGAATTAACCGGTTGATTTAAGCACTGCTGAACCCGGCGCAGCGAGCACCGGGTAGCTACCAATCCCACCTGAGAATAGTAAATAAAGCCACGCAGGTTCGATATAGGGCAGCTCGGGCGCGAAAAGCTTGTGGTAAAAGGATTTGACGATATCGGTTTCGCCGAGTATATTTCGTTATTAACTATTTCGTTAAATACCTAATTAGTATACGTAATCGAATTTGCTAACACAACTGAGATGTTTATGAACGACGTATACCGGGCTCTGGGTGACCCTACCCGCCGTGAGATATTGCGATTATTACGCGGCGGTCCGCTGACTGCGGGCGAACTGGGCGAACACTTCGAAATCAGTGCGCCTGCCCTGTCGCGGCATTTTTCAATACTCAAAGCAGCGGACCTGATCAGCAGTCGCAAGCAGGCCAACTTTGTCTACTACGAGCTTAATCTGTCGGTGCTGGAAGAAGCACTGATGGGCTTTATCAATCTGTTCCAGCTGGAGGGCTCAGCACGTGAAAACGACAACCATACCGCTTAATCTGAAAATCTACGCGATACTGTGGCTTTCGCTGGTGGCGCTTTCCCTTTCCGCCGGAATGAACCCGGAGGTATCAGCACAACTGCCGACCCACTGGGGGCCAGATTTGCAACCAGATGGCTATGCCAACAAATGGTTTGCGCTACTGATGTTGCCCATTGTCTCGGCGTCGGTAGCGGCACTGCTCAAATTTATCCCCATCATCGATCCTCGCCATCAACACCTGATAAATTCAGCTCGCGCCTATCACGGGACCTTCTGGGCGGTACAGGCACTGCTGGGGATGCTGCAACTATTCCTGATCAGTTACGCACTGGGAATGGGTTGGTCTATTGCGACTTTTCTGGCACCAGGAATGGGAATTCTGTTTACGGTCATGGGAAACTATCTGGGTAAGACCCAGAGCAGCTTCACCTTTGGAATTCGCACACCGTGGACACTAAGCAGCGAAACCGTGTGGCGCAAATGCCACCGCGAAGCAGGTTACGCATTGCTAAGCCTGGGTCTGTTGCTGATACTGTCGACACCCTGGGCCAACGCTTCAACATTGCTGCTGGGCGCAATGATCGGTGTTGGCGTTGCGCTGTGGGTAACCGTTCGCTCCTACTTCCTCTGGCGAGTCGAACAGGTCGATGTAGATACTTCTGAAGAACCGCAGCGCTGAGTCAAAAAGCGTGCCCTCGAACTAAACCAGGCCCACGGCTGAAATAACGTAAATCCATCTCACCTACTTCCAGGGAGAATTTCCTTTGTGGTGGATTTAAACCTTGCTCTTTGTTAGGCAACAGCATCCTCTATATAGGCGAATCTATGAGGTTGAGCTATGACGTCTTGTTTTATCCTGGTAGATGATGTTCGGGCGTTGTAACGAACTTGAATAATCTTTTTCCCTTCAGATTTCAGGTAAGCTTCCACCTCCATATTATGGGGCTTTTCCCCCCAATCCTCACCAATTACGAATATATCGACATTCAATTCCCTGCAAGCGGATACATATTCAAGTTTATGGTAGGGGCGAACAATATCGACACAACTTAACGCTTTCAGCATTTCTGCTCGTTGATCCAGTGGGATAACAGGCACATTGGGCTTGTAAGAATTCACCACACTATCAGAGGCAACGCCAACTGCCACCACATTACCTAATGTTTTGCAGTATTGTAGTAAAGCAAGGTGGCCTACATGCAACAAATCGAAAGTACCTACTGTGTATACAATCATGTGCTTTTTAACTCCTGCGTCAAAGTGATATTCGTTAATGTGCGATACCGATTTCGTTACTGCCTATAAAAGTTTCCAGCCATAAAGGCATGTTATTCCAATTGTATAAATAGCGAGGATATAAACATTGATCGGTTTGCCAGAATGTTTTGGTGTTTTTATTTGAGAAACATTCAGTGCCGCGAGTACTAGGCAGCTAGCATAAAGAACGACTGAAAATGTTCCCTCATTAAAAAACATTTCAAATATAAATATAAAAACGAGAATGATGTTGTTGTTATCAAGAGCCAGTCCTGTGTATTTCGATTCGCCAGAAAGTCCGAATGTATTAAAATAGCTGAGCCGTATCGCACTGGCAGCAACTATTAGAAAAGCCCCTGGTAGAAATATCGGATTAAATTTGCCAAAGCTCAGCAGAAGAATAGCTGGAGCGACCCCGTAGTTCACAATATCTATTAAAGA
>Ga0316189_10003773_pt1 | contig 14681 bp, 16 predicted proteins | sample LowCovwburrow_MG_FD_204930 | JGI IMG/M metagenome (GOLD analysis project Ga0316189, IMG submission 204930) | Coastal sediment microbial communities from Maine, United States - Lowes Cove worm burrow | ecosystem: Environmental > Aquatic > Marine > Coastal > Sediment | place: USA: Maine...
TGCAAACGGTTATACGTTGATTACTCCGCTGTTTGATCTTGATAAATCGCATGGCAACCTGATGTATAAAAATGCCTTATCAGCGATCAAAACCTATGAATACAAAATGAACGAAGCAATTGTATTTGGGGATGGCTTTGAACATGCAACTGAGCCTTATCCTGAAACAGATACTTTAAGAGTGATGCTGAGTTTTACCTTTGGTACAGACAAAGCAGAGTATTGGAATACCTTAAAAGAAACCATCGGCAGTCAATCAAATTACATGATATTGCCCTGTGGTCATGAGAAGGGTAGCTGTCAGTGCTTTACTGTTTAGGTACTGTTTAGTTATCGTTTAGTTACTAAGGAAGCGCTGAATATTTCATCCATGAATGTTCGGCCAATATTTTCTAACGAGGGAAAAAGATAAAATGTGATTTTAGCTTCATTTTCCCGGTTACTTATAAAACATATCTCGATACATGCCTTCAGCCCATGCCAGGCTAGCCTGGCCGCCTTCGGTATTCCAGTCTTCCATCATGTGGGTACGGTCAAATTCAAACTCTTTATTTAGTTTGTTGAATTTATAGAAGGTGATGATACTCATCGCTTTCAGCGGATCGATATCGACAGCAGAAAAACACATGGTCTGCGGGCTGCGCCAGCGGATCTCTTTGCCGAGTGCGTGAGCGGCGATTACTTCAGCGACATATTGTGCTTCTGAATGTGCGGTGTGACCGCCTTTGGAAAAAGGCTGTGACCTGGAATCACCAGTGACATAAACATGTTCATCACCGATGACGTGGTATTTATAAGGATCGGTATTTGCGACCTTCTGTGTGGTTTTCATGTTGGCGATACCGGCATCTTCCAGTAATGAGGATGCGCGTACAGGCGGGTAGATGATGGCATCATCAAACTGGTAATCGTCAAAATCAGTGCTGATGGTTTTCTCATCGATATCTATTTCTGCAATTTCAGAACTGGGCAGATAAGTTATGTAGTCGCTGTATAGAGTGGAAAATGCCTTTTCGAAGCCCTGCTTTTTAATCCGGATATCGGCGTTCATATCAAGCAGCAAGATCTTTGCTTTGATCCTCCTTTTCTTGAATATGGCAGCGGCCATGCAGGCACGTTCATAAGGTGCGGCGGTGCAGCGATAACGACCGTTTGGTACGTTTAGAATAAAGGTGCCGCCTTTAAAAGTGTGCAGCTTTCTTTTGATGGTGATAATTTCTGAACTGTTGACAAAACCACCGGGGTAATTGTTATACAGTCGCATCTGGGCTTCGGGGTCATCAACGCCTATGCGGCTATAGTCATACTCGATGCCAGGTGCGAGCACCATGTAGTCATAGTTTATATAACCGTTGCTGGTAAAAACTTTTTTCGATTCACGATCAAAGCCCAGTACTGTTGTATTTAAAAAATTGTAGTCATGCGTTTTTGCCGCATCGATATAACTGTGTGTTAAAAAATCAAGATTGATCTGGTCAGCAAGCCATAAATTGCTGGCAGGAAAAGAGATGAACTCAGGACGTTTATCAAGCAGTACTACATCAAAGGCCGGGTTATGGATCTTGAGGTATTTGGCCATGGTCAGACCGGACCAGCCGCCGCCGACGATGACGACACGCGCTCCCTTTGCTGCTGGCAGGGTGGCTTCTTTAAGTAATTTCCTGATAGAAAAGGGCAGTGTGGCTTTACTTTCTGAGGTTGCCGCGCCTTCAGCTGCAGCATCGGCTGCAAAGACGGCCTGAAGGGGTAATGCCGTGCCGGAAAGTGCTCCTGCCACCGCCCCTGCTTTTAGGAAATGGCGTCTGGATAATTTGTTCTTGTCTTTATTTTCCATGTTTATCTCTTAATTAAATACTTTGCATTATTTAAAATCAGGGTTGCGCCATATTCTGGACTCTGCCAGATCTGCTTTCGGCACTGCAAAGTGGCTGGCGTAGTTAGCTGCAATATCGAGCTGTTCAAGTTCTAGGTTTTGTATGACTGCCTGCATAGCAGGGTGTGCTTTACGAACGCCGTTTTTTATATTCCCTAGCTGCTGGCTCATGTAGTGGAAGTGCTGTCCCTGTAATTTTGGATAGATCATTTCGTTATTGCCCTCACCATTATCACCATGACAGCCGCTGCAGTGCCGTTGATAGATTTTTTTCCCTTGCCTGTATTTTGCACTGCCTTTGCGCCATGGGCCTGTGGAATGTGCCGGGTTCATCGGCAGTGTTGATATGTAGGCAACCACATTGCTTAACTCCTGATAGCCTCCAACCGTGCGCTGCTGAACAAATGGAAACATTAATGATGAATGGCGAGTGCCGTTGCGGATATCCAGTAGCTGCTTCATCAGTACATTGACGTGTTGCCCTGCTAATTGCGGATAGGTTCCGTCATCATTACCCCAGGCCTCCGGTAGATGGCACCTGGCACAGATTCCGAATGTTGTCCTGCCGGCTTCGATATCGGGGATGAAGTTCAGCTGGATAGTGATTTTTTCTACGGCCTGCGCATTGGATAAAGCCAGGCATAAGAGCCCGAATAACATTTGCTGAAACGCTGCTTTCATTGGAGAGTTTACCTTGGAATGGGATTCGTCAAAATTATACAGTTATAAATCAATGGCTGTATTTTTATCATGTAAAGAGGGCTGTGAATAGTGACTTTTTGTCTGTAATAATAAGGACAGACCGTGATTAAAAAGTTTCTTCCTGACTTGACCTGTTGTTTGACAGGATGAGAGTTTAAGGCCCGGTTGTTAAATTTAATGATCAGTCACGGTGAAAAACAGGATCGTAGACATGCGCTTTTAATGGATTAAGTCAGTGCTACTAAGGTCAAATCGCTTTGTAACGCTTTTAATAGAGCATAGGAAATTCACGCCTGATTTTGTCTATTCCTTGATAAACCTCTGCGGTCAGTTTAAGAGAAATGGAATCTATATTGCTTTTTAACTGCGCCATATTGGTCGCGCCGATTAGCGTGGAATTAACAAAAGCCTGAGCATTTACAAATGCCAGCGCCATCTGGCAGGCATCCAGTCCATGCTGTTTGGCCAGCTCGACATATCTTTTAATCGCAGCATCGGTCTGTGGTAAAGCTCTGTGTTCCGGGCGGGTTTCTATTGTTATTCGTGCGCCTTCCGGGCGAGCGCCATCCAGGTATTTTCCGCTTAACATTCCTCTGCATAAGGGCGACCATGCCAGTAGACCGCAGTCTTCATGAATGGCAATCTCACTCAGGTCCGGCTCGAAGTGACGACAGAGCAAAGAGTATTCATTCTGGATAGAGGCCATGCGCGGCATATTATTCTGCTCTGCTATCTGCAACCATTTGCTCAGCCCCCAGGCGGTTTCATTGGATAAACCGATATGACGAATTTTTCCCTGCTGTATTAATGACTGCATGGTGTGTAACACTTCGAGGAAGTTTTCTTCTTCGGCCTGTGCATCAAATTTTGGAGCGAAATTCCATATTTGCCCAAAGTGATATGATCCCCGGTTCGGCCAGTGTAACTGATAGAGATCGATGTAATCTGTTTGTAATCTTTTCAGACTGCCTTCTACCGCCTGCAGAATATTTTTTTTATCGATAGTGTTGTTACCCTCTCTTACCCAGGGTAAACCCGGCCCGGTTATCTTTGAGGCAAGAATGACTTTGTCGCGATTTGAGCGTGCAGCGAACCAGTTACCGATAATCGTTTCCGTGCTACCAAAGGTTTTTTCACTCGGCGGAATGGCATACATTTCAGCGGTGTCGAAAAAGTTAATGCCGTGCTCAAGCGCATAATCCATTTGCTCGAAACCCTGTGCCTGCGTATTTTGAAATCCCCAGGTCATGGTGCCAAGGCCAATTACGCTGATATCGAGTCCTGTTCGCCCTAATTTTCTATATTCCACTCGATTTTCCTTTGTTATGTGTAATGGGGTTTGCTTACCAGTTTTTTGCACAGTTTGTTTCCTGAGCCAACTTGTTTCAAGCTTTTTTCGTCTTTAATATTATCCCTGTTAATACGTAAAATTGAATTAAAAACGACAACGAATTAAAGTAGTGCGTTATACGGTGAACATTTAACAACAAAAGAGGTTAAACGAGATGAAATTATTCAATACATTGGCTGCTTGTACATTAGCAGGATTACTGGCATCGGGTGCTGCAGTGGCAGGTGATAATAAAGATGCTTCCGGATCAGGTATGTCTCAGGGTGCCATGTCTCATGATGACAGGCACGAGATGATGAAAAATATGAGTGACGAGGAGCGTCAGGCCATGCGTAAGATGATGGATGAACGACGCGCCATGATGAAAAAAATGAATGAGGAGGATCGTCAGGCCATGCGTAAAATGATAGATGAGCGCCGTGAGATGATGAAGAGCATGAGTGAAGAGGAGCGTAAGGCCATGCGCAAACGGATGATGGATCGTCATGAGATGATGAAGAAGATGGATGAAGAAGACCGTCAGGCTATGCGTAAACGGGTAATGGCACGGCACGAGAAAATGATGAAGATGAGTGAAGAAGAGCGCAAGGCCATGCGTAAAAAGATGAGCGAGCGGCATGAGAAATTGATGAATATGACTGAAGAAGAACGCAAGGCCTGGCGTGAAGAAAGAAGAGCAAAAGGTGGCAAGTATCAGTAAATATGATTAAAGGGGAAAAATCGGGGTCTGAGAATACCGATTCTAAAATTAGAAACAATTGTTCTCTGTCCCTATTTAGAAAAAATCAGCAAGTTAAGCTGGTTTTTCTGTTGTAGCTGCGGATTGATTCGCGCTGCGGTGCCAGGGTAAAATCATTAAAGATTTTTACCCTGTCCTCAGATATTGGTTTTTTCCAGCATTAAGTCTTCGATGAAGTGCGCTGCAAGTTCATGGCGTCCAGCATATCCGGATTTAGCATAAATCTGTGTTGCCTGTTGTCGTACTGTCTTTTCCTTGACATGGCGTACGTCTGATATTTCTTTCATCGACATGCCCTTAATCAGAAGTAGGGCAACTTCGTTTTCTGATGGTGATAGCTTCCAGTCGATAAACTGTTTATTCATGACTTTAAACAGTTCACCCGATAAACGAGCCGTTTTTGTTTTTTCAATATGTACTGCACTTTTTAGCGAGGCGACGCGTTTTAACTCCTGAAACAGAACTACGGTGATGGCCAGGCAGACAATTATTTCGACGATGATATGGGAATAGCTATCACTGCCGACGCTCAAGTCGATAATAATATCGTAAGCAAAGAATATTATTGCCAAAATAAGAACGCTGGCAGAAAGATAATTCTGTATTTTCATATCAGACGATTATACCTGACGATTATATCAGTCCATTAAATTTATGATGGCGCATTATTTAGTGAAGCGCCACATTTTTCCCCAGATAGGGCTGCCGGCCAATGAGTGCACAATAACGGCGCCGACATGCAGTATTAAATAAAGTGGTATCAGGCTTTCGCCAACTTCATGAGTCTCTTCAAAAATTTCATAAAGTGTTCCATTACTATTTTCATTGATGAAATAAAGCGCCGTTCCCGTTGCACCCATCCAGGCAAAGACCATAAGGCCAAACGCTTGTGTTAACCCGGCAAAACCTTCATGCATACCGCGCTCGGGTGTTTTAAATTGCAGCAGGCTTTTCACATCTTCAACTGCCAATAGCCACTGTCGTTTTGAAAAAGGTGACCAGCTGGAAAAACGCATACTAGCTGAGCCGGTATAACCTCGAATAACACGTAAAATGATGAATGCCATCAGTGAGAATCCCAGATAGGCATGCAGCAGGTAAGCGAAACCCCCATCGCTGTGCTCAGCACCCTCTGCGCTGAGGTAGGCGGCAATACCGAATATAGCCAGCCCCATATGAATGATTTTGGCGGGTAATGAATAACTGTAGGTAAGTGTGTTCATGATAGTTTCCTGTAAATTGATATGTGTAAATATAAGCTGTCAGGTAGTAAATTTAATCAGGCAAACACCGCGTTTTCGTCGTTATTGGGCATATGACCTATAGTGGGAATGAAATAGTCTGAACTCTTCGCGCAGCCAAAATTAATCAGAGATTCTTAACAGATTGATACTGTATAATCTGCACATCAAAAATTTACCTGAGAAAGACAATGCCATTAATTAGACCTTTTGCCGGTTTGCGTCCGGTACCTGAGCGCGCAGAAGAGGTTGTTGCGCCGCCTTATGATGTTTTAAATTCTGCCGAAGCGCGTGAACGTGCTGATGGCCGTCCGTGGAGTTTTTTGCATATTTCCAAAGCGGAGATCGATCTGCCAGAAGGCACCGACCCTTATGATCCGTCGGTATATGCCAAATCTGCTGAAAATATGCAGAAGATGCTGCAGGAAGGTATTTTGATCCGTGAAGACAAACCCTGTTATTACGTCTACCGCTTGATCATGGACGGTCATTCACAGGTGGGTCTGGTGGCAACAGCATCGGTTGCCGACTACGATATCAACCGCGTGCGCAAACACGAATATACCCGCCCGGCAAAAGAAGACGACCGTGTGCGCCAGATCGAAGCGTTAAACGCGCAGACTGGTCCGGTTTTGCTGGCCTATAAATCACAGGCCGATATGGATGCTATTTTAGAAGAAACCACCAGGCAGCCGCCACTGGTGGATGTGACCGCCGATGACGGCGTGCAGCATACTTTCTGGGTAATCGATGATGATGCAACCATCGAAAAGATCAGTGCTGGCTTTGAAGCGATGAATGCGATTTATATTGCTGATGGACACCATCGCTCAGCTTCTGCCTCACGTGTTGCCAAAAGCCATGAAATGAGTGGTGACGGTAATCAGAATTGTGATTATTTCCTGTCCGTCATCTATCCGCATAACCAGATGAATATCCTGGATTACAACCGTGTAATCACTGATCTGAATGGTCTAACGAAAGATGAAGTACTGGAAAAAATAAAAACTGCTTTTACGGTTACGGAAGAATCAGCAGCGGTTAAACCTGCTAAAGCGACTGAATTCGGTATGTATCTTGACGGTCAGTGGTATCGTCTGAACATTAATACTGAACTGGTGCCAAATGACCCTGTAGCCTCGCTTGACGTTAGCTTGCTTGCCAATAATCTTATCGAACCAATCCTGGGTATCTCTGATCCGCGAACTGATAACCACATCGACTTTGTCGGTGGTATCCGTGGCCTGGGCGAACTGGAAAAACGGGTCAACAGCGGTGAGATGGCGATTGCCTTTTCATTGTACCCGACCAGTATGGAGGCTTTGATGGCAGTGGCTGATGCAGATGAAGTGATGCCGCCTAAATCGACCTGGTTTGAACCGAAACTGGCTGATGGACTGGTTTCACACGTGCTGGATTAAAAACGTAAAAAATTGAACCACAGAGGCACAGAGTACACAGAGAAAAATCTATTTCTTGAAAACCTCTGTGGTTCAATCTTTTATGCGTGATTACTAAAAAGCACAATATATTATTGTGCTTTTTTCTTGCCTTTTTTGTTTAATTAATATATATATTAATAATTAATGTATATGTTAATAAGGGTGATGTATGAGTGATTTGGACTGGATTCGAACTATGCGTAAAAAGCAGGGTTTAAAAGGTTTTCAATTAGCTGAACGAATGCAGGTTAGTGCTGCCAGAATATCGGTGCTGGAAAAAGATGAGTCTCGCGGTGCTGTTACATTAAAGATGATGGAGCGGGCAGCAAAAGCCATGGGTTGTAAATTCGAATACCGGATAGTGCCGCTTAATGAAAATACGAATACTGACCTGAAAAGCAAACCTCGTTATCGGATAGTAGAGAGATAGTTTCAAGTCGGCAGTCGGCAGTTAGCAGAAAAAAGTACTGAACCGTCATTGCGAGAAACGATATTTGTTGTTAGCTTTGACTGCCAACTGCCAACTGCCAACTAATTTCTATGTAGTATAATGAACCTCTTATTTAGCAACGCGATTAATCCTCTTGTATAAGTTACTGCAACAACGTTTGTCATTATTGACTTCTTCTGAAATGGAAGAGGCATTAGCCGCTTCTAAAATCGGCCTGGAAAAAGAAAGTCTGCGGGTATTGCCCGAGGGTGGCATCGCACAGACACCGCACCCGGTCGCCTGGGGTTCGGCCCTGACCAACCCGGTGATAACCACTGATTTTTCTGAAGCTCTGGCTGAATTAGTGACACCACCCTGTGACTCGGTAACCGAGGTCATTCAGTCGCTCGATGATATCCAAAATTTTATTTACCGCAATCTGGACAATGAAATCCTTTGGGCAACCAGCATGCCCTGCGTGGTCGCAGGTGAGACAAGTATTCCGCTGGCGCGATATGGTTCATCAAATGCCGCGACGATGAAAACGGCATACCGTCGTGGCCTGGGTTTGCGTTATGGTCGAGCTATGCAGGTGATTGCTGGGGTGCATTTTAATTATTCATTTTCCGATGAGTTCTGGCGTCGTTATCGAAAGTTAAACCATAATGAAGTGCCAAGTGATGAGGAGCAGCGGGACTTTATTTCGGATCAGTATATGGGAGTGGTTAGAAACCTATTACGTTATGGCTGGTTAGTGCCGTACCTGTTCGGCGCATCACCAGCGGTCTGTAAATCATTTTTAAATGGCAAGCGCACCATGCTGCAGGAATTTAACAGCAATACTTATTATGAGCCTTATGCTACTTCATTAAGACTAGGCGATATCGGTTATCAGAATAACAAAGAAGAGTTGGCCGGTATTAAGGCCTGTTATGATTCACTTGATGCTTATGTGGAAAGTATGGAGTGTGCGATCAATACGCCCTTTCCAGGTTATGAGGAAATTGGTGTAAAAGTAGATGGTGAATATCAGCAGCTTAACGCTAATATATTACAGATTGAAAATGAGTATTACAGTTCGGTGCGGCCCAAGCAGATATTGCAGGGAAATGAAAAGCCATCTACCGCACTGAAAAACAGAGGCATCGCTTATGTCGAGTTACGTTCGGTGGATGTCAATGCATTCGACCCGCATGGCATAAACGAAGAGCAGCTATACTTTCTTGAGGTGTTCATGCTGTTCTGTTTATTGCAATCAAGTCCCAGGTTAAGTAAAAGTGAAGTTGATGCCATTGATGAAAATCTATTACTGGTTGCACATCAGGGACGAAACCCCGAGCTCGATCTGCAGCGCATCAACCAGGAACAGATCCTGGAAAAGATAAGCCTGCAGGACTGGGCCGGTGAGTTATGTAATCAGATGAGACCAGTGGCCGGCTTACTCGATCAGGCAAATTACTGTGAAAATTATTTTTCCAGTGTAAAGTCCCAGTTGGCCAGTGTGTTTGATCCTGATTTAACACCTTCGGCGAGGATGCTGGCGGAGATGAGAGAGAACGATGAGGGCTTCTTCCATCATGCACAGCGAAAATCGCTGCATCATAATCAGTATTATAAGAACCATCCGTTAGCTGAAAAAAAGAAACAATTTTTCGAGAACATGGCGAGAGAGTCATTAGAAAAACAGAAGCAGATAGAAAATGAAGATACGATGAGTTTTGATGAATATTTAGATAATTATTTTAATGATACTTAAATATATAAGTCGTATTCCAGTTATACCTCTGGCTGTTCTGGCTGTTTTCATGTTGTTCGCACCGTTCACCCCTGAACCTCATCTGCTTGAAAAATCCCGCATGTTGATCAATGGTGAGCTGACTAAAGGCATCGATATTTTCGATCTGTTCTGGCATAGTTTTTGGGTGCTGTTGTTGTTGCTTCGTTTACTGTTGCCCAGGTTAAAGTCATGATAAATAAATTTAGCATTACATTACTGTCATTTCTTTCATTAGCTGTGAGCATTGATGTTACTGCTAATGACCTGGATTATGCCGTGAATGCCATGCGCACGGGTGATTTTGCCGAAGCGTATTGCATAATACGGCCACTCGCAGAAGCCGGCGATGCTGATGCACAATATAACATTGGCTGGATGTATCTGAATGGCTATGGCTTGCGCGTAAATGACAGCCTTGCATTGCAGTGGTGGGAGAAAGCTTCGCAGCAAGGTAATGCCGATGCGAGTTTCTCAATAGGTATGTTGTACAGTCTGGGCGATGGCGAAGTGCCTAAGGATACGAGTAAGGCGATCGATTATTATTTGCTTTCCGCTGAAAATGGACAGGAAGATGCGGTAGCGATCTTAAAGTCAATGATGCTGGTAAATAATAAATTCATTCGCGGTCGACTGCATTCTATTACCAAACGTAATGCTTCTCTATTCGGTGTGAATCGTCAGGTGAAAGCAAGAAAACTAAATGCAAGAAAGGGCCCGTCTACCGAAAGTAAAGTTCTTGCTGCCTTGCTGAAGGGGGACAGTTTTCTGGAGATGGAAAAGCAGGGCAAGTGGAGCCAGGGGCTTATTCCTGGTAACGAGGATATAGATCAAACTGTCTGGGTTTATAACCCTTTGTTGCAGGACCTTTCTGAGGAGCAATAATAATCGGTTCATGACTTAATCAGCGGTTCCCTGACTTTCCTTCTGTTTTTTTCTTAAATTAATTATCTTAAATCACTTCTCTTCAATCAATTATATTTTTCTAAAGCTGGTTTAAACGAACACCTATGAATGATGAAGAAATAGAGCAATTCAAACAGAAGTTGATAAGCTTAAGGCTTGAGTTGCAGGAGATGGAGCAAGCCCATAAGCAGGCAAGTGCGGTTGTCGAACTGGACCAGACCCGGGTCGGTAGACTTTCTCGTATGGATGCCATGCAGGTACAGGAGATGGCGCTACAGGCAGTCAGGCGTCGCCAGCACCAGATGCTGGAAATCGAAGGCGCATTGCGGCGAATGGAGTCAGGTGAATACGGTTATTGCTTTGTCTGTGGTGAGGAGATAGTTGCGGCGCGGTTAGACGCTAATCCAGCATGCACTCGCTGCATGACCTGTGCTGAATGACGTGTGTTGAATAACGGGCACAACGGTATTATTCTATTTTTTTATAGGTGAGACATCTAATGATTGCATATAAAAAAGTGTTTACTTATTTATGTTCGCCCATTAATTTTCTGATGCGGGTGACGTAACCGCGCGTTTCTTTAGGCAGGTAGGGTCTGATTTCATCCCAGTTTTTTTCTTCGCTGCCAGTGCGTTTTGAAGCGTTAAGGATGCGACCATAACCAGCGTTATAACTGGCAAAGGTCATGTAGAGTTTGTCCTGAGCAGCAGTTTTCTTAAATTTTCTATACAGGGTACGGTCGTAATAGATGCCTGCGGCAATATTCCATTTTGGTGATTCAAGTTTACTGAAGTGCGGGTTCTTTTTTGTAATATCTTTGTAAGTATCTGGCATTATCTGCATTATACCGAGTGCGCCAACATGGCTCTTTGCCTCGCTATTTAAAGCGGATTCAGCAATGGCTTGTGCCTTGAACCAGTGCCAGTCAAATAAAGGGCCGAAATAGCGTTTGCTGTATTTTTTAAAATGACGGTCATATTTATCGGTCCATTTACCAGAATGGACCGGGTGGTCAATGAAGCTTGCGTGAACAACTTGCGCGTTAATAATTACTGCAAGTGAGCCAGATAAGATGATGACGGGTAATAAGCGCATAAGGACGGTTTTTGCAGGCTAATACAGCTTCAGCTTAGACGCGTTAGCTGAGCCGATGTCAACCAGGGGTATGTTAGCTAACATAGTCTTAGCTAAGGCCAAGGCCTATCACCAGACCCAGCGAGATTCCCAGGCCAATGAATATACCCATGACCATTAATCCTACCGCAATATTGCCTTTGCCGAGCTCATCACTGATATCGAAATTAACCATTTTATTGAACATGGTACAGCTGAGCTTCATGAAAACCAGTGTTAATATGCCGCCAAACACGACGTAAACAAAGTTTAATATAATTGGTGGAATATCGATCATGGTAATCGCTGCCTGTAAATATTATTGAGTAATATTACCTAACTGTAGTCTGGATAACTGGTTTTTACCAGAAATCCGTTTTACTGTTTGCGTTACCGCCGCTAAGATTTTCCGCCGCCCATGCATTCAGGTGATTCTGGCGCTTTGCCCTTGGCAAACCATTCTTCCATGGTCATGGTGTGCAGAGCGAGTGCATGAATGCCGCCTTCAGAGCGGTCTTTCTGCAGTTCGTCTGCGAGTACTTTATTGACTAAACGATGGCGTGTGACCAGCATCTTGTCCTTAAAGTCGTCACAAACAATGGTTACCTTGAAGTGTGATTCTGAGCCTTCCGGTACGCTATGCATAAAGCTCTCATTGACTACTTCCAGGTGTTCAGGTGAAAAGGCTTTTTTAAGTTTCTCAGTGATGTCGTTTTGTATTGTCATATCTTCATGCTATCACAAGGTATGTTTATAAAAACGAGATAAAAACCAGGTTATTCATCAGCAAGGTTTTTCCATTGCTCGTCAAGGTACAGCTGAAGCGGTTTGAATTTGTTTTTATAGTGCATCTTAGGATGATCTTTTATCCAGTAACCGAGATAGACGTAATCCAGTTTTAGCTCTCTGGCATAATCTACCTGTTTGAGAATGCAATAAGTTCCCAGTCCGTGTTTTGCCATTTCAGGTTCAAAAAAGCTGTACACCGCTGAGAGACCATCACTGACCATATCGGTAACGGCGACAGCAACCAGCTTTTTATCGTGACGAAACTCAAGAAAGCGGGTATCGCTCCAATTGCTATACAGGAACTGTTTGAAGTCTTCTTCGCCAGGATCTGTCATCGAGCCGCCGATATGACGAGAATTAAGGTAGCGCCGATACAGCTCAAAATATTCCTCACTAAAATTGGCATCGACTACGGTTTGTGTAAATTCTATGTTGCTCTTTAAGCAGCGCTTTTGTGAACGGCTGGCGGTGAACTCATTGACCAGAATGCGGCAGGCAACGCAGGCGCGGCAGCCGGGCTGGCAGTTTTCGCAGTGCGGGCGATAGCAGTAAGAACCGCTACGGCGAAATCCGTGCTGGATCAACTGGTTATAAATAGTCATGTTGAGGGTTAATTTAGGGTCGGGTACCAGATTACTGCTTATCCTGTCATCAAAATAGCTGCAGGGTGACTCTGCGGTGATGTAGAGCTGTAGGTGACGCGTGTTCATGGTTTAAGTTTAACCTGTGGTGCTGAAATGATAAAAAATTAGCCGCGAAAAAAGCTCCCGTATCCTCGAAAACTGCTGCTGATCTTTAATCAGGATTTGACGCACGCTTTAACATACGAACTATTGCTATTAAATGGTACAATCTCCCGCTATTTTTCTTCAGCATTTAAAGTTATGACAATGACACGGGAACAACGTATTCAGCATCTTCATGCGGCATTAAAGCAGCGCATCTTACTGCTTGATGGTGCCATGGGAACTATGATCCAGCGCCATAAGCTGGATGAGGCGGCTTATCGCGGTGAACGCTTTGCTGACTGGCATAGTGATCTAAAAGGCAATAATGATTTGCTGGCGATTACGCAGCCTGAAATCATCCAGGGTATCCATGAAGATTACCTGAAAGCCGGTGCTGATATCCTCGAGACCAATACTTTCAATTCTACACGTGTCGCCATGGCCGACTACGACATGGAGGATCTCAGTTATGAGATCAATGTCGCCGCTACCGCGCTGGCGCGAAAAGCGGCAGATAATATTGGCACGGATGAAAAACCGCGTTATGTCGCCGGCGTATTAGGTCCCACCAATCGCACCTGTTCGATTTCACCGGATGTGAATGACCCCAGTTTTAGAAATATAACGTTTAACGAGTTATCTAAAGCTTATGAAGAGTCGACACGGGCGTTGATCGAAGGCGGTGCGGACATCATATTGATCGAAACCATTTTCGATACTTTAAATGCCAAGGCCGCAATCTTTGCGGTAAAACGGGTTTTCGAAGAAGATGATATCGAACTGCCGATCATGATTTCCGGCACCATTACCGATCAGTCTGGGCGCACATTAACCGGTCAGCTAACCGAAGCTTTTTATAATTCATTGCGCCACGCAGAGCCAATCTCTATCGGTTTGAATTGCGCCTTAGGTCCGAAAGATCTGCGTCAATACGTGGAAGAAATGTCACGTATTTCTGAAGTGTACACATCGGCGCATCCTAATGCCGGTCTGCCAAATGAAATGGGCGGTTATGATCTGGAAGCCGATGACATGGCGATAGCCATCGCCGAATGGGCGGACAGTGGTTTTCTGAATATCGTTGGCGGCTGCTGTGGCACCACGCCGGATCACATTCGTGCTTTTGCCAATATCGTGGCAGGCAAAAAGCCGCGTGTTGTCCCTGAGCTGCCGGTGGAATGCCGTCTGTCAGGATTAGAGCCATTCAGTATCGGTAAGGATTCACTTTTCGTCAATGTTGGTGAGCGTAATAATGTTACCGGTTCGGCCATGTTCAAGCGGCTGATCATAGAAGAAAAATACGAAGAAGCATTAAGTGTTGCCGCAGAGCAAGTTGAAAATGGTGCGCAGGTAATCGATATCAACATGGATGAAGGCATGCTGGAATCGAAAGAGGCCATGGTTAAGTTTTTAAACTTGATCGCGGCAGAACCTGACATCGCACGTGTTCCGGTGATGATCGATTCCTCAAAATGGGACATCATCGAAGCGGGGCTGCAGTGTGTGCAGGGCAAATCGATCGTTAATTCGATCTCGCTGAAAGAAGGCGAAGAAAACTTTATTAAATATGCGAGGCTGGTGCGTCAATATGGC
>Ga0316189_10003775_pt1 | contig 14673 bp, 13 predicted proteins | sample LowCovwburrow_MG_FD_204930 | JGI IMG/M metagenome (GOLD analysis project Ga0316189, IMG submission 204930) | Coastal sediment microbial communities from Maine, United States - Lowes Cove worm burrow | ecosystem: Environmental > Aquatic > Marine > Coastal > Sediment | place: USA: Maine...
ATAAACGGCAAAATCACCCCAGCTATCCAGATGCGACCCTAGCGTTGTGATCTGATTGAGCTTTCTCGCCAGAAAGCCGTCGAGCACATCGGTAAAACCGGAAAATAATAGCATTGCCAGAAACCAGGATTCGAGATTCTGCACGGCGAGATAAATCATTAGCGGCGCGATCAGAATTCTGATCGAACTTACCAGGTTCGGGATCTTGAAAATATCTTGTCGGTGACTCATTAAATTAGTCAATGGTTAGTATGCCCTGACCCGGTATAGTTATTCATTTGAAGGCTTTACTGGACCGGTTGAATCCCGAACCACCAGCTTTGGGGAGAGGAGAACCTCTTGTCGAGACAGACCCGGCGTCTCAAGGACTTGTAGAATGAGCCGCGCTGATTGAGTGCCAAATTCATTGTGGGGTATTGCAATCGTAGTCAAAGCCGGGCTTAACATATCGGCAAGCGGCATGTTATTGAATCCGATTACTGATACATCATTGGGTACATGAATTCCCCGTTTGTGTAGCTCACTTATACAGCCGATCGCAATCAGATCATTACCCGCCAGAATCGCGGTCGCTGAGCCAGGTTCCTCACAATACCTGATAGCGCCCTCGCGGCCCTGTTCAATCGAGAATGCGGATAGCTGGTAATAATCGTGATCAATGTTTTTATCAGTGCAGATATCCTTAAATGCTTGCAGTCTTTGCTTGCCATGCAGAATATCCTGAGGGCCGGCCAGGTGCAGTAATCGCCGATGCCCAAGTTCCAACAGGTGATCGATTGCCAGTTGTAGTCCGTAAACATCATCACTTAAGACCTGATGAACCAGCTTGTTATTTTCAATCGTGCGATTAACCAGAACCATCGGCATCTCTTGCCTGAGACATTCCGCCACACTGAGATCTTTAAGAAATGCGTTAGCCAGAATAAAGCCGTCCACCTGGCGAGTAATCAGTTTATTGACCTCCTCTAACGCCACTTGCTGATCATTATTGGAGTTAACTATCAGGGTGAGATAACCGTTTTGATGCAGATAGTCCTGTATTCCCTTGATAATTGGCGGGAAAACCGGATTGAGTATATCCGGCACTACAACGCCTATCGTATGGGTACGGTCGGTACGCAATGCAGCCGCACTCAAGTTAGGAATATAACCGAGTTCGTGCGCAGCGTTTTTGATGCGTTCGACCTGATCGCGGCTGATCATCCCCTGTGTACTGGGATTCAAAGCTCGTGATACAGTAGCCGGGTTAACACCCAACTGTTCGGCAATATCTTTAATTCTAACTCTTCGCCTTACCCTGCGCATGTGGACTGATCCTGAACAATTTAATGGGAAACTCAGAATTGTATCATTTTCGAATCACGAATCCGGCTGACTGGTAAATAAAAGTTTTACTAGTGGATTAGCTCCTGCGGTTCGCTCATCAACCTGGCATAGCGACGCAAAAACTCAGCCGCAAGTGCACCATTGATGACCCGGTGATCATAGCTGAGCGCGAGAGGCACTCGCGATACCGGCACGAAGGCATCGCCACTCCATTGCGGCTCGATTTCGGCCCGGGCAATGCCGAGTATGGCTACCTCCGGTGGATTGACAATAGGAGAAAATCCATGACCTCCAATTCCACCCAGGCTGCTTATCGTCATCGACGCACCCCCTGTTTCGTGTTGTTTGATCTTGCGTGCCCGGGCGCGCGCGGCCAGTTCCGATACTTCACCGGCAATTTTTATCAGACCTTTCTGGTCTGCATCGCGAATAACCGGTACGGCTAGCCCGTGTGGCGTATCCACCGCGATGCCGATATGCACGGTTTGCTTGAAATACAGATGATTGCCATCGGCAGATAACGATGTGTTGAATAAGGTATATTCCCGCAACAGCCTGGACAGCACTTTGACATGAAAAGCCAGCGCACTGAGTTTGACGCCTCGCGGATCGAGTTCGGCCTTCATGGATTTTCGGAAACTATCCATTTTTTCCGTACTGGCCTTATCATAGTGAGTGACCGAGGGGATTAAATTATTCGCTGCCTGAAGATTTTGAGCTGCCAGTTTTGCAAAACGGGATACTGGTTCGACGAGGACCTTGCCATATTTTTCGTGATCGACATCCCAGTAGGTTGCCATCGATGGATTCGTACTACTACTTGCACCATTTCGTCCGTTCATCGCATTCTCAACATCACCTCGGTTCAGGAATGACTTGCCCTGTGCGGTGGCGAGTTGATCCAGCTTGATATCATGACGTCGTGCGAGTGCGCGGGCGGAAGGTGTGGCGGAGTTGCGGCTCATCGACAGCTTACCAGCTTACCGAAATGTACTGGCTTTCCATGAATTCGTAGATCCCCTCATGCCCGCCTTCACGACCGAGACCAGACTGTTTAACGCCGCCAAAAGGTGCGGCGGGGTCAGAAACCAGACCTCGATTTAGTCCAATCATACCGAATTCTAACTGTTCGCTGACTTGCATTCCGCGCTTCATGTTTTCGGTGAACACGTACGCGACCAGACCATACTCGGTATCGTTGGCACGCGCGATAACTTCGTCCTGATGTTTAAATGACTGAATAACGGCTACCGGTCCGAAAATCTCATCGCGCAAACAATTCGCGTTATCAGGCACATCCGTGAGTACCGTAGGCGGGTAGTAAAACCCCTTGCCTTCGGGCGCTTTGCCGCCAAGCCTGACTTGCGCACCTTTGGCGACCGCATCATCGACGAAGGCGGCAACCTTATCACGCGTACTGGCATTAACCAGTGGGCCGACATCGACGTCTTTATCAGCACCATCGCCGAGTTTTAGCCGTGCCATGGCTTCGGTGAATTTTTCGGTAAACGCTTCGAGAATCGATTCCTGCACATAAATACGATTTGCTGCGGTACAGGCTTCGCCCTGATTGCGCATTTTCGCGAGCATCGCACCGGTGACAGCGGTTTCCATATCAGCGTCGTCAAATACGATTAACGGCGCGTTGCCGCCCAGTTCCATGGCCGGTTTAATCACCTGATCAGCCGCAGACTTCAAGAGCACGCGGCCTACCCCTGTCGAACCGGTAAACGATACCACGCGGACCTCGGGGTGTTGCAACATAGCATCGACCACGTCGCCTGATTTTTTGGATGTTACGACATTCACCACACCCGGTGGCACACCCGCCTCTTCAAGCAAGGGCATGAGCTCAAGCATGGTTAATGGCGTTTCTGACGCTGGCTTAATCACCACAGGGCATCCTGCGGCCAACGCCGGCGCAATTTTACGCGTCCCCATTGCCGCCGGGTAATTCCAGGGTGTTACCAGTACCGCGATACCGGCAGGTTTATGTTGCACGAGGATGCGTGCACCGGACGACGGTGCCTGCGTCACCAAACCATCGATACGCACTGCCTCTTCGGCAAACCAGCGAAAAAACTCTGCCGCGTAGGCCGCTTCGCCCATTGCATCATTATGCGCTTTGCCATTTTCGAGCGTGATTAAGTGTGCAAAATCGTCGAGACGGCTGGTCATTAATTCATAAGCCCGGCGCAAAATTTCAGAACGCTCACGCGGGGTTTTCGCGGCCCAGCTACGGTAAGCCGCAACAGCGCTTTCGACTGCATCGAGTGCATCCACGACTTCGCCCGAGGCGCACGCGGTGATGACAGATTCATTCGCCGGGTTTATGACATCGAAGCATTCTCCCGAAGCAGAGTCACGCCATTCGCCGTTGATATATAATTGATTCTTGAACATTGCTAAAGAGATTCCGTTAGATTTAAAGTAATAGCCGCATCGGCTCCAGCAGTCGCGCAGCAAATTCATTCGCGAGTCCGACCGCTTGCGGTGCCGATAGCAGCGACTCGTCAAAACTGAGTTCAAATTCGATTTGTTCGGTGTTACCGAACACCAGGATAGATAGCGGTGCGTCATCATCGAGACTGACACTGACAATATGGCTGCCAATCATTTCTCGCACCAACAGATTCGCATGATCTGTATCTGAGCTACTTCTCAAGTTAGCAAAACCCTGTAGGTCCGGGTCGGCGTAAAGCAGCGAACCGGCTACCGCCGACGCTTCGACAATGAATGGATTCAGCGCCTCCGGTTCCAGGCTAAATCGATAGGCACCGGCAGCTATCACAGCCAGTATCGTCACTCGCTCCAGTTCGGGCATATCACCACTTAACCAGTCGCATAACGTATTGAATCGACTGGCATCGATACGCGCGCATAGTCGTGAGCGATTCGAACTCATACCGGACTGTTCTCTATCGGCCGGCATCTCAACTATATCGGCTGCACGGAACGGCTGAGTTTTACCAGCTTTGACCAGCCGGATTAAGTCAATGCCGCGTTCCTCGGCGAGTCGTCTGGCCTTCGGCGAGGCCAGTATTTTCGCACCAATCCGGGGGCTTGAAGCGACGGGTTCGGGTGCCTTTGTCTCTGGTGTTGGGAGTGTTGGCTCTGGCGTTGGTTCTGGTGTTGGCTCCGGCTTTGGCTCTGAATCGGACACGGCCTCAGGCTGCTCGGTCAACAATGCGATCACTTCTCCAACCGGTACTTCGGCACCGGCTTCGTACTTGACCTGGCTTAAATACCCGGCTTCAAGCGCTTCGATTTCCTGGATCGCCTTATCGGTTTCGACTTCCATAATGACATCGCCAATAGCGACGTATTCCCCCGCTTCCTTGCCCCAGGCTGCGATAATACCGGTATCCTGATTCATACCGAGCACAGGCATAATGACTTCATGAGCCATCAGGCAGCACCCCGCTGTAGTAATTTTTGCGCCTGTGCGACGACCCTTGGTGCGTCCGGCACCGTGATATCTTCAAGTGCCGGTGAAAAGGGTACCGGAACATCCATCGCACCCATTCGCGTCAAAGGTGCATCAAGATAATAAAATGCTTTTTCGTTCAGACGCGCGACGATTTCGGATGTAATGCCATAGCTCTGATGGCCTTCGTCAACAACAATTGCGCGCCCGGTTTTTTTCACCGATTCGACAAGTGTCGCTTCGTCGAGCGGCACCACGCAACGCACGTCGATTACCTCGGCCGAGATACCCAGGGCTTCGAGCGATTGCGCTGCCGCCTCGCACACCTGCACCATGGAAGACGTAGCGATAAGCGTAATATCTTCACCTTCACGCAGGATATTGGCGACACCAAGGGGAATCGTATATTCGTCTTCCGGTACCTCGCCTTTCATTTGATACGATAATTTATCCTCGAAGACGACAACCGGGTTGTTATCCCGTATTGCGGTTTTTAGCAAGCCTTTGGCGTCGTAAGGTGTAGACGGCAAGATCACCTTAAGCCCGGGAATATGCGCAACCAGCGCGTGCAAACTCTGGCTATGCTGCGCGGCACTACGGCGCGTCGCCCCCATATTGGTGCGAAGTACCATCGGCACTTCCAGTTTTCCGCCGGACATGTAATGTTGTTTTGCAGCCTGGTTAGCCAGTTGATCCATGACCAGAAAAATAAAGTCTCCGAACATGAGGTCGACGATGGGGCGTGTCCCGGTCATTGCCGCGCCCACCGCGAGGCCGACGAAACCGGGTTCCGAAATCGGCGTATCGACGACTCTTTTGGCACCAAACTCTTCCACGAGGCCTGAGGTCACTTTAAATGGTGTGCCTGCCTCGGCGACATCTTCCCCCATGAGAAAGATTGTTGGATCACGTCGCATTTCTTCGGCAATGGCTTCATTGACGGCCTGCGACCAAGTAATTTGTCTCACGATTTATCTCCGCTATATAAGGTTCTGTATGAGCTGATGCGACTTTTAAGCAGCACTGAAAACGTGCATGTCGACTTCGTCCTGTGAAGGGTATTCGGCCGCGAGTGCATAATCGACCGCGGCTTTAGCCTCGTCCTTGATTTCGGCGCGAATGGCCTCCAGCTCGTCTTGCGAGATCCATTTCTTGCTGGCAAGAAAATCACCAAGCAGAGTGATCGGATCGCGATCAGTCTTCCAGTATTGCTCTTCTTCCTTACTTCGGTAATAGCTTCGATTAATGTCTCCAACATGATGACCATGGTATCGATAGGTTTCGAGCAGTATGAAAAACGGGCCTTCACCTTTACGCGCCCGCTCAACCAGCGATTGCGATAGGCGCTGTACTGCCATGACATCCTGGCCGTCGACTTCATGGGCTTCGATACCAAATGCCTCAGCTCTGGCTTTCAAATCACCTGCTGCCATTTCTGATACGTGCGTGTATTCGCCGTAAAGATTATTTTCACAGGCGTATATCACGGGTAACGACCAGAGCGCGGCCATGTTCATCACTTCGTACAACAAACCCTGGCCAAGGGCACCATCGCCAAAAAAACAAACGGTGACATCTTCGCTATCGAGGAAGCGGGCACTGAACGCGGCACCGGTTGCGATGCCAGTACTACCGCCGACGATCGCATTGGCACCCAGGTTGCCATTCTCCTGATCGGCAATATGCATCGAGCCACCCTTACCGCGACAATAACCTTCGGCCTTACCGAGCAACTCGCAAAACATGCGCTTGAGATTCGCCCCCTTGGCCACGCAATGGCCATGACCGCGGTGGGTGCTGGTGATGTAATCGCTGCTTTCCAGGTTTTCACAAATACCTACGGCAACGCCTTCCTGACCAGAGTACATGTGGGTCAACCCTGGCATTTTCGCATTCAAATAAAGCGCGTTGGCATTATTTTCAAATTCACGAATCGTTACCATCTTGCGATACATGCGAACCAGCTGCGCCAGATCCGCTTTTTTAAAGGCTTTCATAGATTATCTCGTTGGATCAAATGCCCGGGCACGAAAACAGGCCCGGAGAATATTAGTGTTTATGTCCACAGCCCCCGCCGTGTCCCTGCCCGTGTCCGTGACTACAGCCCTTATCACTGGTTTTTGATAGCCCACCGAAGACGGTTTTACGGCTATCGAGCCCTCCGTAAACCGGTGTTTTTCTACTGTTTGTATACATCTGCTTCGCTAGCGCACTATTCGATGCACATCCACAAGCGGTAGCCGCTGGACTTAATTTATTCACAGTGGTACTTCGTTTTAGCCCCTGAATTCGAACCGCCGGCACCTGAATCACGCGCTGAACCGGTTCCTGATTTTGCGGGTGCTGTGTCAGTGCAGGGTCGTGGATACTTTGTTTGAACTCATATATTTCACCGCTGCTTAACGACTGATAGACATAAACTGGCATTACTCTTACCTCAACTGTTACTGGTTTAATTCGTGCAGGCTATTTTTGCGCTGCACATCAATTAGTACTGATTGGCAACAAACAGCTCTTGGGCCGGGAAGAGGGTAATAATGCGACAACCATCTGCGGTGACCACGATCTCTTCTTCGATTCGTGCTGCGCCGTTGCCATCTGCGGCAGGACAGTAGGTTTCAAGTGCAAACACCATGCCTTCTTTCAGTTCGAACGGGTTGTCCATCGACACCAGTCGACTGATTATTGGCCGTTCATGTAGCGCCAGGCCGAGCCCGTGACCAAACTGCAAACCAAAAGCTTCCATTTCGGAGGCAAATCCAAAGTCCTGCGCCCTCGGCCAGACCGCTGCAATCTTGTCAGTCGTCATTCCCGGCCTTACCAGCGCAATGGCGTTGTCGATCCACTCTCGCGCCTTGGTGTAAGCATCGGTCTGCGCTGGTGTCTTGAACCCAACATTTAAGGTGCGGTAATAACAGGTTCGGTAACCCATATAAGACTGTATTACGTCGAAGAAAGCCTGGTCTCCGGGTCGGTACATACGATCGGTGAAATTATGGGGATGAGGACTACAACGTTCACCCGAGACCGCATTAATCGCTTCAACATCGTCAGAACCATTGTCGTACAGGAACTTATTTGCCATCGCCACCATTTCATTTTCGCGCATGCCTGGTTTTAGATGATCGGCGATAACCTGATAACAGCCATCAACCATCGAGGCAGAGGTATTCAACAGTACAATTTCATCCATACTTTTTATCTGTCGGGCGTTAAGCATCACCTGCTGAACATCACGCACATCCAGCCCTTCTTTCTGCAACGCGAACAACATCGGTGGTTCGACCACGTCAACCCCAACTGGCATATCCGCGAGCCCTTCCGAGCGGAGGATATCGGCAATTTCCCGCGCAGCATTGGTGAACAAGCCCGCATCAGCCGCCACAGATCCGCGCAACCCAAGCATGCCGGCCTTGCAATGATCAGTTTCGAGCCAGGGTGCATAGATACGATGGTGTGCGGCCGCGCTACCAAAATCCCACAGGTAAGGTTCAGAGTTACCGGTTAACAGGGCATAGCGACAGATTTTGTCGCGTGCCCACTCGCCGATCACCGAGCTGGTCAGATAGCGAATATTGTTGTTATCAAAAACCAGAATCGACCCCAGGTCGGACTCCGACAATGCCTGGCGTGCTCGTGACAGTCGATAATTGTGCAACCGCCTGAAATCAACACGTTCCTCGAAATCAACGTTCATACGCCCGGGTGAGTGTATGGGTCTACCCCACTCCCAGCGCGGATCTAAATGCTCGGTAGAAACCTGTATCGGCTCTGTTTTCTGAATATCAACCATGTTTTTCCTCCGAAATTTTTTATTTACTGAATGACCATTCCGCCGTCGATCATCAACAACTGGCCGGTCATGTAATCCGAATCCGAGCTGGCAAGAAAAGTAGCCGTGCCGACGATATCTTTCGGGTAGGAATAACGTTTCATCAGAATCATGCTGTCTGCCAGTTGATCCATAGATTGGCCTTCTTTTTCAAACTTGCCGATGGCTACCAGGTCTTTGTCGAGCTGTTCCCATAATTCGGTGCGTACAACACCTGGACCATAGCCATTGACAGTAATATTGTGATCGACCAGCGCTTTAGCACCGCCATTGATCATTGCCAGTACTGAGTGTTTCGAGCAGCTATAAGGGATGACATCGTCAAACGCCTGGCGCGATAAAATCGAACCGACGTTAATTATTTTGTACGGACCATTTTCCTTGCCCTGCTTCACCATTTGCTTCGCTGCTTCCTGCATACCCAGCAAAACACCGAGTGCATTCACGTCCATGATCTGCTGCCAGTTGTCTTCCGTGATATCCATGAACATCATTGGCTTGTTAATACCCGCGTTTTGTACGGTCACGTTAATACTGCCAAACGCCTCAACAGTCGCGGCAACGGCTGCCGCATGATCGGCTCGACTGGTCACATCCAGTTTGACGGCAATCGCTTCACCACCGGCTGAGCGAATACGTTCTACCACTTCGTGACAGCCATCGACGTTAACATCGCCCACACATACTTTAGCGCCATGCTTAACGAAGTCTTCCGCTACCGCAGCTCCCATACCCTGGGCAGCTCCGGTGATTAATATATTTTTACCTTTTAATCGATCAGACATTTTTTAGTCTCCTGTTTCGGGTTTACATTTAGATTGATTGATTGTGTTTGCCACGCCAGGTGGCTCGTAAATTTTCTCTGGCTCTGTCCGTGTCGTCGAGCAGACTCATGCGAAGCCTTCGCTTTTCGTACAAAACTGACATGGTTTGGAAGATGATGACCGTCAGCAATAAAATGCCGAGGTAGATTTGCACTTCGTAAGCTGGCGTCACCTCGAACACCAGACCGGTATTCAGGAAGTTGACTGCGAGCGTTCCAACCAGCGCACCAATGACACCGCCCTTGCCGCCGAGGATACTGACGCCACCAATAAAGGCGGCAACCGTCGCCACCAACAAAATATACTGCAATGCCAGCGGTTGCGCGGTGCCGGAACGCAAGCCGATGATGGCACCACACATACCCGCGCAAAAGCCGGAAATTGCAAACACAATCATCATTGGTCGCTTTAAATCGACACCGGACGCGATGGCTTCTTTACGAGCGCCGCCGATGGCGTAGATCTCACGGCCATACTTGGTGTAACGCATGAACAGGCCGACCATAATAAACAGAAAGATCACGGTGATAGATGCGGGTGAAAAGAATATCCAGAACTTGGTCTGAATAAAATCCGGCATATCAAAATTGGTCAGCATGACTGTTTTTTCTTCCGAGGCAAAAAGAGCGACGCCGCGTAATAACATCAACGTACCAACCGTTAATACGATCGCACGCACCTTAAGATAGGCGATGATATATCCCTGGCAAAGTCCAATCAGGGTCGCGATGCCGACACCGAACAGAATCGAGTTGACCGCGCCCCACTCATCGGCGAAGCGTACAACCAATACCGCCGACAGGGCAGCGTTGGAGCCAATCGACAGATCGATTTCTCCGGCGATGATACAAAGCGTCAGAGCCAGTCCGGCGAGCCCGAGAACAGCAAAGCGCTCGAGGATGGCAAAATGCGTCCCAGGCGTGAAAAACAACGGATTGCTGAATGCGAACAAGGCATATAACAGAACCGTTAAGAGGATAGCGAATGCCAGATCAGGATCTCTGGAAACCCATGTTTTAAATAATGTAATCATCTTCTTAACCCTCCGACCGACTGCCACGCCGTAAATAGGCGAAAATAATAATGCTAGCGACTATCATGAGTCCGACCGACAGCACGCGGGCACCACTAGCGAAACCCTTGAGCACCATCAAATAATCAACTGATGATATGAAAACCGCTCCAAGGCTAGTGCGTAGTGTCGATCCGTAGCCACCCATAATCGAATTACCACCAACCATAACAGTCGCAATAACGAGTATTGTGTAGTCACCAGCGGAACCGAATTCCGAGGAAAAGTAATTGGCCTGCGCGCTCGATAGTTGCGCGGAAAAAGCCACTGCAACAAAGGCGCAACAAATCGAAGCTATAATGCAAACCTTAATTGCCATGGAAAAATTTTCGTGCCCTGTGGCTTTTCCTGCGGCTCGATTGGCTCCGATCAGAAAGACCTGACGACCGAAGCTGGTTTTTTTCAGTACCCATTCAGCGACGATGGCAATCACAATAAAAGCGACGGTGATATTGGGTATGCCGAACAGAGACCCTGTTCCCAGCCATTCGGCGTCGTGTGGACGACGGTAGGATATCACCAGATTATCGCTCCACCAGGCAGCCAGCCCGTAGAGGATGCCAGCTGCACCGAGCGTGACCACAATCGGGTTGCCGCCCAGTCCGATCAAAGCGCCCTGAATCGCACCGGCCATTGCGGCAATCGCCACGGCACCGGCCAGCGACAGGATAAATCCATAATCATTGGCCATACCCATGGCGAAAGCGATGATGCACAGCGCAGCTGTCTCTTTCATTGATAGCAGGAAGAAATTGCCCGACAACGTCACAAAGGTTAGACCTATGGCCATAATGCCAACCAGTGCCGCGTCACGTACGATCGCCTTCAAGGTGTCGAGTGTCAGGTAATGATCCGTGGTGGTCGCGAAGTACAGAAAGACGGCAGCGATAAAGACCAGAAAGATCCGCAGGCCGAACTTTTGTAAAAATGTCCGAGTATCATTGTCGGCGATAAATTGATTCGGGCCAGCTGCGTTCATAATTTCTCTCCCAATTCGAGTTCAAGGTGATCGGGATCGGCAATGTTTTTCAATATATTGTCGGATGTAATTTCCACACCGTTCAATTCACCAGTCTTTGCGCCCTTGAAAAAGGTAATCACACGATCCGGCAGGTTGCTGATTTCCAGCAGGTCGGTAGACGCAATGACGATAGCCGCTCCCTGGTCGGCCAGGTCTCGAATCCTGGCATAGATTTCAGCGCGTGCACCAACATCGACGCCACGCGTGGGTTCATCAACCAGAATCAGATCGGGCTCGATCGATAACCACTTGCCAAGCGCCACTTTTTGCTGATTGCCGCCGGAGAGCACCGAGGCTTCTTCCTCAAGTCGATTTGCATCAATCGTGAAAGCACCGGCGATATCTTTTGCCAAAGTTGTTTCGGTCAATTTCTGCATCAGGCCACGACGTGATATCCGTGACAAATTGGGAGAGGACAGGTTTTCGACGATAGGCCTGCCAAGGAACAGGCCGTCGTGCTTTCGATCAGGCGAACAGTATCCGATCTTTTTACGAATCGCATCGCTGGGCGAAGCCGGCAGGAAAGACTCGCCGTTTTTGTGATCATGCAAAACACCGCTACGCACGGAATGTGCGCCAGCGATAGCCGCCAGGATTTCTCCGGAACCACTGCCGAGCTGCCCCGCCAGACCAAGAATTTCACCGGCGCGAATTTCGAAACTAACCGGCGCCAGAACGCTGTCGGGCCACAGGTGCTCGACGGTGAAACGCACCTCTGTTTTTGCCTGTTTCGGCTTGGCCGGGAACATAGTACCCAGCTCGCGCCCAAGCATCAGCGATACCAATTTGTTGGTATCGAGCTCGGAAGTCGGCAAGGTCGCCTCGCTGCGACCATCGCGCAAGACCGTGCAACGATCGGTGATTTCAAATATTTCGTCCATGCGATGAGACACGTAGACAATTGATTTACCCTGCGCCTTAAGACGCCTGACCATCGCCAGGATACGCTGACTATCAGCCTCGCCCAGTGCGGCGGTTGGCTCGTCGAGAATCAGGAGTTGTGGCTCGTGCGCGATCAACCGCGCAACCTCCACCAGGTGTCGCTCACCGACCGAGAGTCGATGAACGTGAATATTGGGTGACACTTCATTCAAACCGACTTCATCCAGTAGCGGACGTGCCAGTTCAGCCAGACGCTTGTGTGAACACAATGTCGGCACGTGACCATGCCCGAGGAAAATATTCTCGGCCACTGTCATGGTTGGAATCAGACTCAATTCCTGCTGCGCAATCGCTATGCCAACAGCGTTTGCATTTTTCGGCGAACCCAGGTTGGTGAGCTTACCGTCAACGTAGAATTCACCCTCAAATCCATTGTCGAAACCACTCATTATTTTATTAATGGTCGACTTGCCTGCGCCGTTTTCGCCAACCAGCCCAACCACTTCGCCGTGGTTCACGGTAAAGTCGACGCCCTTGAGTGCGTGAATTTGTCCAAAGCTGCGTTTGACACCCCGTAGTTCGAGCCAGGCTGACATATTATTCTCCGGTTAAAGTCGTTAGATAAAGTTGCCCGGTGAGCATTTTGTCACCGGGCAACCAATCCTGATAGGTCGCTACTAACCGGCCCAGGCGCCCGAGCAAAGCTCTTCGATGGTGTAAGCCTTACCGTCGTAACCCCGTAGAGCAGAGGTTTCCATGTTTGCCTTGGTTACCGACGGATTTGGCGTAAAGTTGATGTAATTCGCCAACTTGCCGTTTGCCAGGTATTCCTCAACGAGCTTGATGGCTAACTGACCTTCATGCAGTGGTGATTGCAACGTGGTGCCATATTGCTTACCTTCTTCCATTAACTGGCGATCGCCGTTACAAACGGTACCGACTGCAATAACGTCACTACCCATCTTGTAGTTGGCTTCCTCGAAGGCCTTGATTGCACCAGTCAGGATCGCATCGTCCATGCCGTAAACAAAATCGATACCCTTGTCCTTAAGCTTGGCAATCATCTTGGCAGCCCCTTTATAACCGTTAGCCTGACCAAACCCTTCATCCACTTCACCGATCAGCGTAAGGTCGGAACCTGCGATAGCCTCATTAAATGCATTGATTGAAAGACCATAGCCACCATAGCTTTGAGGGTAAGTGACGGCCACAACATTAAAACCCTTTCCTCCAGCCGCTTTTTTTGCTTTGGCGGCCTCAGCCATCATCAGCCCCGCATTTCTTGCGCGAAGACGATCGTCAGGACCTGCGAATCCAAATATATATTTCTTATCCTGCTCATTCGGTAGCTGGTTTATTTTCAGAACTGGCACACCAGTCTTGAACAATGCACGTAACGAACCCAGGCCCGCAACCGCATCCGACGGCCACCAGATAAAGACATCAGGGCGTTTGCCAGCTGCTAACACCTGTTGAACCTGCTGATCCTGCTCTGTTTGATTGAACTGGTTTTCATAAACCTCAATGTCATAGCCCTTGAGCTTAGCGGTTGCCTTAATACCCTTGATAAACTTGCCTATATAGGCTTCTCCCGCGGGCCCGTTAAATGAAATAATTGATGCTGCCTGGCTGCTAAAGCTAAAGACACCAGCTACCAGCAAAACGCCAATTTTGGCCATCGTATTTTTTTTGCTCAAAATCATAATATCCTCCGAAGTTTATGTAATCTCTAGTTGAGCAATCGATTGCATCACATGATGCAAACCACTGTCAACTTATATTTGCCAACATGGATTAGCGGGATCGCTATTGAACGGGTCTGCCAACCCGGTGTAAAAAGGTTTTGGTGACCGCAAATAAATTTAATTATCGATTTTACAGGAACTTAGGTATTCTAATTTATTTCCAAGGAGTTATTTCCATATTGATGTGTGGGGATATAATTGCTTAAAGGCTAGCGATATATTTATTCAAAAGCATCCTCAATATTGTTACTTGTGTATGTTACATGCAAACGAATGCATTAAATGGTAAGGCACGAACAATATGATGGCCCCCCGCAAAAAAGCCCCTGAGATCAGGGGCTTTACATTGGAGCCGGCAGCAAGAATCGAACTCGGGACCTACTGATTGAAGTCAGCTAAATATTTCCTGTGCCCAACTCGATAACTGATCGAGCAGATGTTGCTCGCGCTTACCCTGCTCGCGCTGTGCCAGGGTCAGCAATTGTTGCTGGAATTGCTCGACGGTCAAACTTGCACCAAAATCACCATCAACCAGGCGGCTTTG
>Ga0316189_10003776_pt1 | contig 14672 bp, 9 predicted proteins | sample LowCovwburrow_MG_FD_204930 | JGI IMG/M metagenome (GOLD analysis project Ga0316189, IMG submission 204930) | Coastal sediment microbial communities from Maine, United States - Lowes Cove worm burrow | ecosystem: Environmental > Aquatic > Marine > Coastal > Sediment | place: USA: Maine...
GGATTTAATTTATTGTCGGCAAGTTCCATTTGAAGAATTTTGGAATGCCGATCATTAATGCTGGCGCATAGCTTTTGCTTTTCCTGTGATAGTTCAGCATGGGGATTTACAGATTTAGTTTTATTTGATTTCATTATTTTGGCTTCATCGTTAATGGCTGATTTGAATTATGTTTAACGCGACTGGTTGAGTAGTCGTTGGTGAAAGTTGGTCTCATGCCTTTAGTATTCACTTTGGCTAAATAAGAGAGTCGATATAGAGCGCTTGAAAATGCCTTTAAATCGCCTCTGGTGACGTTGTAATAGCAATTCTTTGGAGTGTATGGCGGTAATTGGTTTCGTGCGTCTGTGATGCATTCTAGGCGCTCCAACACCTTTTTTGGGTGTCTTGTTTTGTTGCCATCAATCATTAGCGCACAGTGATAGTGCTGTTTGTCGCTGCTGGCTTGTTCCCTTGCCCACACATAGCCAACGCGCTTCATTTTGTAGTGCTGTTTGAGTTGTTTAACCATCACACGCATTATCTCACTCACTACTTCATTGGTCGGTGAATATTCCGTCATACGTAGGTCGAATCTAATAACCAAGACCTTGCAGTGATGCGAGAGCATGGCGTTCATCTGGTTGTATGTCTTCATCAAGATGATTTCATAGAGTTGTTTGGTTTTGCTGTTACCCCATACTTGGTAAGGCGTATCATCGAGCATTGCTACACCGCCATTGACAATCCTTTTCACTCATTACCGCCTATCCTGTAAAGATAATTGGTAATTAACTAATACTATGAAAAACCGACTTAGCTTGTAGACATGCCAACACCCACTAAGCCCGCCCGCATAAGGGCTTGCGCCGATTCCCATGAAAGAAAATGGGGGTAGAATTTCAGAACATGAAATCAACGTAAAATCTCGAGGTAATGGTGAGATTTAATGCAAGCTTTTGATTAACTCGTGTATGTCCTCTGCGCGCCATGCGGTGGTTCGTTCCGAAAGCTTTACGGACTTTGGATAACGACCACTCTTAACTCCGTTCCACCATGTGGCAGCGCTTACCGGGATAATTGGTTGAATAGGGGGTATAGAATTTTTGTCACCGATTATCTGCTTTAATCGAAAAAAACCTGTTTCTGGTAATTGTAGTCGTGTAGTCAAGATAGCCTCTGCTGCATGTGGTTGTTCAGCGATGTATGAATTTAGGCTGTAATTTACAACGGTCTTTGCTATTCTCCGATACGATAAAAGTAACAGTAATCGTAACAATGCAAGTATTTAAAGAATTTTCATGGTTCGCACCTACAGGCGATGAGATGCTGATTCGGGAGACATTGCCAGTGTCAAGGCTGAGCGGCGACTTCACTAAAAGTTATAAAATAAGAAAAACGTTCAGGTATAAGCCACACATAGGGCTAAGGGAATATAAACCATTTATTGATTACCCTGATTTGCACCTAGAAGTGGCAAGCCAAAATATTGCAGACGCGTACGTAAACAGGTTTGTGAGGAAGTATGGTTTGCTGCTTAAAAGTAGTGATGGATGTGAGGTGGCTAAAGGTAGAAATAAGCCTGAGGCTGAGTCTAAGGGAGAAAAAATTCCTTATATCTACGTTGATGTATATTGGGATTACAAAAAATACTTGAAAGACATCAAGAATGTTGCTTGGTTGTTAGGTCAATTGGGTGATAGCTGGCTTGTGCTTAATAAAGATAGCATTCGAGCGGGTGGGAAGACTCAGCGTCAAAAATCCTCTGAGATAGATTGCGAAAATATGCCCCTAGAAAGCCGCGTTATTTGGCACAAAGATTCTTGTGTTATTTTTCTTCCTTCTAGGTTGGCTGAGGCAATCGAATACTCAAAGTTCGGTATTGAGAAGGGGAGTTTGCACCAATTGTTTAGCTATTATATTGCTAGTAAGGCGAACCAATATTTAAGTAAATATACGTCTATGAGAATAGAAAGAAACGAAATTGTCGATGAATTTCAACAGTCATTTATGCCCAAAAATCTACTTGGTGCGATCTGGATAATGATACACAATGATTTTTTTGGTGGCCTGCAAACTATTAAATGTTGTCATTGTAAGGTAACTTTTTCCATTAGAGAAAAATCACGAGGGAAGGCGCGTAAGTATTGCTCTGACGCTTGTAAAATGGCTAATTATCGCGCCCGTAAATCGTCCAAATAATCAGCCCATGCCTGCATCATTTCGATCCTTTGAGGCAAATGTGCTGTACGGTTATAGGCTCTGCCGTTTGCATCTTTAACGGCGTGGGCGAGCTGTTGTTCTATGATATGGATTGGGTATTCAAGTTTTTCATCTAAAAGGGTTCGAGCGGTAGCCCTAAATCCGTGAGGTGTGTGGGTGTGTTTGTCATATCCCAAGTTCCTTAATGCAGCTAAAATCGCATTTTCGCTCATAGGGCGGCGTGGTGATCTGGCTCCGGGGAACACATAATCCCATTTACCCGTAAGTGGTTTTAATTCTTCTAATAATTGAACGACCTGATTTGAAAGTGGAACGATGTGTTCTTTTTTCATTTTCATTTTGCTTTCAGGAATACACCATTGTTTTTTATCTAGGTCTATTTCTTGCCACTCTGCGCGTCTTAACTCGCGAGGTCTAACGAATACGTAAGGAAGTATCTTAAAGGCGTTAAGCGTTACTAGATGTCCTCTATAGGCGTGAATATCTCGCAATAGTGGGGCAAGCTCATCTGGATTGGTTATTGCTGCAAAGTGTGATTTCGTTACGGGTGGGATTGCACCTTTTAAATCTCTGGTTGGGTCGCGCTCGGCTCTGGATGTTGCAACCGCATAACGAAATATTTGGCCGCACGTTTGCATGGTTCGGTGCGCGCTGTCTATTGCGCCTCTGTTTTCAATTCGCTGGATGGTGGCGAGTATTAAGGGTGGTTCAATGTCTTTAATGGGGGTTGTGCCTATCCACGGAAATATATCATTTTCTAAGCGAGTTAATAATTTGGCAGCGTGCCCAGTTGACCATTTTCTTTTAAATTTTGTATGCCACTCTAGGGCAACGGCTTTAAATGAATTTTCCGCTGATATAGAGCGTGTGATCTTCTCAACCTTTCTTTTTTCTAAGGGGTCGATTTGGTTGGCTACATCCTTTCTGGCTGTCAGGTGTTTAGCTCTGGCTTCCTTGAGGCTGGTTTCAGGATATACACCTAAAGCAATTCTTTTTTCTTTGCCATTAATACGATATTTATAGCGCCAAAGCTTCGAGCCGCTTTTTGCGACTTCAATGTAAAGGCCGCCACTATCAGATACCTTGTAAGATTTATCTTTCGGTTTTAGGCTTTTAATTTGAATGTCGGTAAGCATAATTTGGGGGCATCGCTTTTATAAGCTTCTGATATGCCCCCAATAATGCCCCTTCGTGGGGGCATATGTCAATGTATGGTATTAGACGGTAAAATAGCATAAATCTTTGTAAGTTCATGTTTTTTAGGCAAAATAAAACCCCGCTAGGCGAGGTTATATTCTTAAGTGGTGGAGGCGGCGGGGATCGAACCCGCGTCCACAAGCCCTCCGCTCAACGGATCTACATGTTTAGTTTGCCTTTAGTTTAGCCTTTTACCATCTGGACAAACGCACACGGTTAAAGGTGAGTCGAATTGCGTTTTAACCGCTGCTTAATCGACACAAGCAACTAGCGATTTCATGTTTAATGAGATCTCGATTCTAAAGCCATGAACAACTCCAGTGAGACCCTAGCGGCTCTAAGCTGCTAGTGCGTAGTTATCGTCGTTTGCAACTATAACTTGTGTAGCTGGATTTGAGAGGAACTCTACACCTCTACATGCACCGAAGGTTTCGCGACCCATGTCGAAGCCATGTCGCCCCCATTACTGGTTTGATCACCAGTACGCATACTGGTTCGGTTGATCAAGTGGGATAGGGAGTATATGGGGCTGAATTTTGTGAATCAAATGAATTATTGATATTTCTTTACGTATTTCGAGTGTGGGTTCTTGGTTTAAGGTCTGCGGCCGAAAATAACTGTCCAGAATAGGCCGGCCTTGGCGGCGCCCATTTCTTTGAAGTCTGGATTCATTAGATTAGCGCAATGTGCTGGGCTTTCTAACCAGCTTTGAACGGCTGCTTCGGGGCTTGTTTGTCCGTGTGATATGTTTTCGCCGTAGGCTAGCCAGCGGTATTTTACTGCGGCCAATCTTGTTTCTACGGTGCTGTTGTCACTGCCTTTGTGGGTGAGAAAGCCATGTTGGTTCATGTCTTTTGAATGCGTATTTGCGGTTGCTGCTAGTTTTTCGTTCCATTTTAGGGCGTGCGTTTGCTTAGCGCAGTGTGTATTTTTTGTAGCAGTAGTGCGCGCTTGATTGTGCAGGTTTAGAAGCGCAAGCTCGATTTTTGTGGGGCTTTGCTGTTGCGCTAAAGGGCTTTGTTCATGAGCTAAAGAGCTTAGTTCATGGGCAAAGACACTGCTCCAAACGCTGACTAAAAGTACAAGAAAACCTCTGATACAGGTTTTAACAAAAGGTGTTGGTGGCGGGGAGCAAAGGTGGTCTGTACAAGAATGCATACTGCTGAGTATAGTTAATTTGGTGGTTTATGTGTTTTTGTTGTTATGGTGGGTGGCCAATGCTGTTGGCAAATCGCTTAGTTAACATTAGTCACAGACCCTTTACGAAGTATGAGAGTTTGGTTTGGTTGTCAGCGGTAATATGGGACAGTTGCGCCAGCCAGAGCTCGGCGGTGGCAATTGCGTCTATTACCGCATTGTGGCCGTGGTAGTCGGGCAGGTTGTATCGCCTTCGGCTCTCGCCAAGCCTTACCGATAATTCTGATTTTGAGTGATGGCGTTGGTTTCGATTGCGTTCTAGTTGCAGGGTGTCAATAGTGGGTGTTAGTAATGGCACGCCGTAAAGTTTCTGACAGGCGACATCAAGAAAGGCGGAATCCAAGGGGGCGTGGTGCAAAACTAGTATTCTACCTGCCAGCGCGCTCAATAAGGCCGAGATACCGGCTGCTAGACTCACTCCTTCTACTAGGTCTATATCTCTTAATTGATGAATGGGGGCAGATTGTCGAAGGTCTACTTGTTCTGGCTTGATTAGGTGGTGATTTGCCTGAGCGATCACCACTTGTTTATCAATTATGGGCACATAGCCGATACTTAATATTTGATCATTTTTGGCATCCAAGCCACTCATCTCTAGGTCCACTGCTAAGTATTCGGCCTCATTCGCAAACGAACTCTTGCTCGGTAGCTTAGCCGATAAAAACTCAACCATGTCTGCATGGGAAGTTAGTGTTAGTAATTTTTTTCTTTTTCGCGCTGTTAACACGTTCGCTAACATCGTGTTTTCCTATCAGCCCAGCGCAGAGGCATATCGTTGCTTCAAACCGGCTTGGGCATCGCGCACAACTTTAAATGCGTCCTTTAGGTGGCGCACGGTGAGTGAACTAAATGAACTCGGTGGCAGGTGGTTATCTGGGTCATACCCTTGGGACATTTGTTGGCCTTGGTGTAATAGCCGTTGGTGGGCAATGTATTCATGCGCATCAAGCAAGTTAGTACCATCTGTTTTTGTCACTGCCTTCATCTCAATTAGTGCTTTGATTCTTTCTCTAGTGTTTACCGCTTCAACGCCGTTGGCCAGTGCGTGAATTCTGGCGATATCGTTGATTGGCATAATGCCACGGAGTTTGATGTTGAAGGTGTTTTTATGTTCACCATTGCTGTCAACCACCAAGGTTTGAAAGAAGCCTAATGGCGGTCTAAGATCCAGTGCGTTTTGAGTGAGAAGCGCTAGGAACATGCTGTTGTTTTTAGCCAAGGCGAGTGCCGAATTCTGCATTTGCATGAGCATGCCTTCAGCGCCCTTGCTGGTGTGAATAGCGCGCATATCAAAAAATATGCTGGTGTGCATGAGTGCTTTGGCGGTGGGTTCGGTAATCCAATGCGCAAAGGTTTTTTTCCATTGCGTGAGGGTCTGACGCCACTTCTTATTTTGCGCCATGATGTCGCCAGGGCAATACACATAACCACAGGTATCTAGACCATGGTTGACGAATTTAGCCAGCTTTTCGAAATAAGCGTCGTGCTCTTGTTTGGCTTCATTTGCAAGCAATAAGCCATTGTCTTGGTCTGACCTTGCCGATTGATCCTGGCGACCCTGCGATCCAAATGCGATCCATACAAAAGGGACAGGTTCCTCGCCATATTTGTCCTGCGCCAGCTGGATTAGTCGTCGTGTTAGCGCGCCGGTAACCGAGGTTAGAATACGCCCTAGATCGTCGGCTCGCACGTCTACTTTGATGAGGTGCAGCAACAGGTCTGGGATTTTCTTGCATATTTTGACTAGATCATCATTGTTCTTGGCACGATAAATTTCATTGATAATTAGTACTGGGTCAGAGCGCTGTAAACGAATCAGGTCGCTAAGAGTGACCATTGATACTGGCACAGAGTCTCGCACTACTGGCAAGTGTTTAATCTGATGGCGCATCATGATAACCGTGGCTTCATGCACTAAGTCGGTTTCGTTAATGGTATACGGGTTAGCGGTCATTACTTCACTTATTGGTGAGGCGCTATCTACCTGATTGGCAATGACTCTTTTTCGGCAGTCTTTGTCAGTGAAAATGCCGGCTAAGCCTTGACTTTCATTGAAAACCACAACCGAGGCAATGTCTTTTTCGCTCATTAGCCTGGCGGCATCTAAAATGCTGCTGGTTTCTGACACACCGTAGAGCTGTTTGGGCATCACATCGCTGATCTTGGTAGAAAGGGCGATGTTTTCATTGCGGCGTTTAAGCCCCACCCGTAACCGATTCTCGAATGCTTGAGTGAAGTGCTGATCAAATTCGGTACTCGAGTAGCGGAGTTTTTGGAATACTGATTGTTCAATTCGATACAGTAGTCCGTCTTCATAAACACTGAGTGTGTGACCTTTGGAACTGCCGGTTAGCAACGATACAAAGCCAAAAAAACCGCCTATTGAGACTCTGTCAATTAATTCGCCTTGCTGGTCCTTAACGTCGAATACACCACTTCGCACGATGAATAGCGTTGGGTGTTCATAGTCAAGAATTTGGTCATCCGAACCAGCCCGGTGATAGGATATTGTGACGCTACTGGCCGCATTCTGAAGTTGCGAATCTGATAGGGCAGAAAACGGTCGAATATCTTTCAGGAAGTTATACATTTCCTGTAATTCCGGTGACATGGTCGGCCCTGTATTCATATTGGCTTGCGTTATTGTGTGATATTGGAGCGGAACACTATCAAGCTAACACCTTTAAGACATCGTCAATGGCGCTGGGGTCATCAATAGTGGGAGGAGTGGCGAACTCTTCGCCATTTAATATTTGTTTGATGGTCTTGCGTAATATTTTCCCCGACCTAGTCTTCGGTAGCTTAGGAAGAAAATAGGTGTTTTTATAACACGCCAGAGGGCCAATTTCACTTCGGATTAAAGCGATTAATTCTAAGGCGGTGTTTTGTGTTTGTTCTGCGCTAGCGTCGTCGGTGGAATATTTTGGCACTACGAAGCCTACTGGAATTTCTCCCTTGAGGCTATCATTCATGGCGACTACGGCGCACTCTGCAACATCGCTGTGTTTGCCAAGCACCTCTTCAATATCGCCGGTTGATAAACGATGGCCGGATACATTGATAACATCGTCGACTCGTCCCATCACGAATAAATACCCATCGTCATCAAAGTAACCGCCATCTCCGCTGGTGTAGAAGCCAGGATAGTCGGAAAGGTAGGCAGAATCGAAACGCTCATTGTCGTTCCATATGGTGGTCATGCAACCCGGCGGCAGAGGTAATTTTATTGCCACATTGCCTTGGGTGCCATTGGCCACGGCTTGGCCTTGGTCGTCTAATATCTGCACGTCATAGCCGGGAACCGGTTTGGTGGCCGAGCCGAACTTTATTGGCAGTTTCTCTATGCCTGTCATGTTGGCGGCTATTGGCCAACCGGTTTCGGTCTGCCACCAATTATCAATAATATCGACCCCAATTTTTTCAATCATCCATTGCTGGGTTGGTGGGTCTAGTCGTTCGCCCGCTGCGAATACATGGCGCAGACTAGTGATGTCATAATTGGCTATTAATTGCGCATCAGGGTCTTCCTTGCGAATAGCTCTAAAGGCGGTGGGTGCGCTGAACAGGGCATTCACCTTGTATTCTTCAATGACTCGCCAGAACGCGCCAGCGTCGGGTGTCATTATCGGCTTGCCTTCATAGAAAACGGTTGTGCAACCGCTAATCAACGGCCCATAAACGATGTAGGAATGGCCAACCACCCAGCCGATATCAGAGGCTGACCAAAAGGTATCGCCAATGTCCATGCCGTATATCGACCGCATACTGTAATTTAAGGCAACTGCGTGTCCGCCATTACTGCGTACCACGCCTTTGGGTTTGCCGGTGGTGCCGGAAGTGTAGAGAATGTATAAGGGGTCTGACCCCTTTACTGGGATTGCGTCTACCTCACTGGCCTTGGCTAGGGCCTCACTCCAATCTATATCGATATCATTGGTTAATTTGGCTATTGCTTGAGGCCGTTGTAATACTAGGCAATGCTTGGGCTCAAATTCAGCCAGCTCAAGAGCGTGGTCTATTAGAGGTTTGTACTCGATGACCCGATTGACCTCAATTCCGCAGGAGGCGGACATGATTACTTTGGGCTTTGCGTCGTCTATTCGTGATGCCAATTCGGGGGCAGCAAAGCCGCCAAATACTACCGAATGAATGGCGCCGATTCGGGCACAGGCCAACATTGCCATGGCGGCCTCAGGAATCATCGGCATATAAATGATCACCGTATCGCCCTTAGTCACGCCTAAGTCTTGTAGCATGCCCGCCGTTTTTGCGGTTGCTGAGAGTAATTCGCTATAACTGTATTGCGTTTTGGTGCCTGTGACCGGCGAGTCGTATATCAAGGCGGTTTGATCTCCCCGGCCAGTATTAACGTGGTGATCCAGCGCAAGGTAACACGTATTTAATTCGCCATCAGCGAACCAGTGGTTAAGGCCGTCATTGTCACTACTAACAATTGTTTGTGGCAAGCGGTACCAATCAAGGTCGTTGGCTTTTTCCTGCCAAAATTGCTCGGGGGCCATTTTCCAGCGTTGATACTCTGTGTGGTAGTTCATAGCGTGTGGTAGTCCATAAATAAGTACCTTGTTCTATTAAGTGCGTTGGCGAGCCGTGTATTAAACGGTGTTTCATCATTTTAGCCATGATCGAACGACCGCGCCAAGATTCATATAGGACAATAGTCGAATATGGGCTTGATCAGCAATCTACGACTTTAGTCTGACTTAGACCAAAGGCTAATATTTCTATAAATTCTACGCTGTAGTATCTCAGCTTTACTAATACTGTGAATTGAGGAGAACATTGATGAAACGAAAAGTCATAGCGGGATTTATTCTAGGACTCACTGCCATGGCCGTTGTGCCAACAGCGATGGCAGAGGCAAACTTAGAAGACCGCGTAAAGCAAATGGAAGCGGAACTATCAACCCTAAAAGCTCTGATTCAAAAGCAAAATGAACAGAACAAATCGGATATAACTGCTATTGAGACCACCATTGAGAATAAGACGGCAGCTGCTGAGGTGGCCCAGTCTAACCTCATAACCTCTAAAGATACAACGCTGGCATACGGCGGGTTTATCAAAGTAGATGGAATGTGGAACGATTATAGCGATGGTCCGAGGCCTGGCAATATTGGTGATGAGATTTTGGTTCCTAGCACCATACCCATTGGCGGCGAAGGTGAGGGTGCGCAATTTGATTCGCACATTAAAACGTCGCGAGTCTTTTTCAAAACTGCTACCGACACCGATGTTGGAAAAATCAAAACGCATTTTGAGCTTGACCTGTTGACGGGCTCTGGCGATGAACGTATTTCTAATTCTGCGACATCGCGTGTTCGCCACGCTTATGTAGCCTGGGATTATGCGACTGATGCTTCATTGTTAGTGGGGCAATCTTGGAGTACCTTTTTCAATGTGGGTGCCTTACCGGAAGCGGTAGAGTTTATTGGCCCAACGTCTGGCTCGGTATTCAATCGTCAAACACAGATTCGTTGGACCAAGAAAATGGGTTCAAACTCATTCATGTTTGCCTTGGAAAACCCATCCACCAGCCTAGCTGACGCGGGTTCGGGTATTGCAGCCAGCAACTTTGATGATAATTCGATTCCAGATATTATTGCTAGGTATAACGGCAATTCTGGTGCTCATTCATGGGCCTTGTCTGCCATGGGGCGAGAAATTGGCATTGATGACGGCTTGCTAGACGAAAGCGATTTCGGTTTAGCGATTAACCTTGCAGGCAAAATAATGCTGTCGAACGGAGACGATATTAAATACTCCCTTGCCAGTGGTAACCTTGGTCGTTACATCGCGCTTAACGCTTTTCGTGACGGTGGCATTGATGCTGCCGGCAACCTTGATCTGACCACCGTAACCGGCGGCTATGTGGCTTATCGTCACCATTGGAACGATAAAATGCGAAGTACTTTTCAGTACGCACTCTCTACAGCTAGTTTGGCCGATGGGCTAGCGGATAGTAATACCGAGACGGTGGAGAATTTTAACGTAAACCTATTCTACTCGCCTTCGCCCAAGCTAAGTTTTGGTGGTGCAATAATTGCAGCTTCTCGCGAACTTGAAAACGGCGCTAGCGGTGATTTAACGCGTATTCAATTAATGACCAAGTACGCATTCTAGGGTTTTGACCTCAACCTTGCTAGGTTGAGTTTGCTTCGGCCTGTTCTCCAAGCCAAGGTAATTTAATGGGAGTACATACCATTACGGTTTGTACTCCTTTTTTTTATCCGCTTTTTGAAATTGCGCCGGTAAACATTGCTAGATAAATTTTTCACTTAGTTCTATATTGAAAAATTCACATATCTTAGAGACGGCAGAATGATATCGATTCAATCCATTGCATTGATCGCGGTGGTTTACCTACTTGTTCTGTTCTTAATTGCCTATTTAGGAGATTCGGAGCGGTTTAACGCGCGGCTTGGAATAAATCCCAATGTTGTGTATGCCTTATCACTGGCTGTCTATTGTTCGTCGTGGACATTTTACGGGGCGGTGGGAACGGCCTCCGTGGAGGGTTTGGACTATCTTGCGATTTATTCAGGCCCTTGTTTGGTGTTTATATTTGGCTATCCGGTACTGCGTCGCATAATCATGATATGCAAACAGAACAATATTACGTCGATCTCTGACTTTATCGCCAGTCGTTACGACAAAAGCTCGCGGATTGGTGTGTTGGTGGCCTTCATTGCGGTGGTTGGCTCTTTGCCGTATATCGCTTTGCAGCTTAAGGCGGTATCGATGTCGTTTTTGGTATTAACTGAGCACACAAATTCTGCCCAGGCATCGGCGTCTAATATCAGCTCTGATACGGTTGCTTTTATTACCGGTGCGATTTTGGTTTTGTTCGCAGTGTTGTTTGGTACACGGCACCTGGATGCCACCGAGCACCATCGTGGAATGGTTACTGCAATATCGTTTGAATCTATCGTAAAACTGGGTGCTATTTTAGTAGTAGGGTATTACGCATTTTATTTGTTACTTGATCAATCCAGTCATGACAATTTTGGTGATTTTGTTAACTCTGGCGATCTGCAACAAGCGTTCTCTAGCTCCACCTCGACCTGGACTAGTTTTCTGACAAAAATGCTATTGAGTCTCGGGGCCATAGTGTTGTTGCCGCGACAGTTTCAAATGACTGTAGTGGAAGCAAATAGTCATGAGCAATTCAAAACGGCTATGTGGGTGATGCCCATTTATTTGATTCTTACCAGCCTGATTGTTATCCCCATTGCGCTGGCTGGGGGAGTTTTGCTGCCTCAGGGTGAAGAAGATTTGTACGTGTTAACTCTGCCATTGACTGCCGGCAATACGACATTAGGAGTAATTGCATTTTTGGGTGGCCTTTCAGCGGCCACTGGCATGGTGATTGTTGCCGTGGTTAGTTTGAGCACTATGATCTGTAATGACTTGGTTATGCCGAACCTGATTCGTATCAAGCGTTTGGATATCCTTAATCGTGAGAACTTGGACTCTATTATTTTGCTGATTCGACGGATCGCAATTCTAGGCTTGGTCGCGGGTGCTTACGGCTATTACACGCTAATGGATTCAAATGCCAAACTGGCCAACATTGGTCTGGTGTCATTCGCCGCGGTGATTCAATTTTTGCCTGCGGTTGTTTGCGCATTGTTTTGGCGTCGAGCGCATAGTAAAGGGGTTTACTGGGGCCTAATCGCTGGGTTTGGAGTGTGGTGCTATACATTATTTCTGCCTACAGTGATGAGCGATCAAGCCATTTTTCAGCTATGGGGCAAGTCGAGTTGGTTGCACCCCCAGGCTTTGTTCGGCTGGCAATTGGGTAACTCCCTGACCCACGGTGTTTATTGGAGTCTGCTGGCAAACGTTGTGATATTAGTATCGATATCGTTTCGCGCAGAGCAATCAATGTTGGAGAATATTCAAGCTAGCCGATTCTTCCATACTGGTGTTTCAGGTGTCAGCATTACGCAGTTGGACGGCAGCCGCAGCATTCCTGTTCACCCTGACGCTCTGCGTATTTTAACTGAGCGGATTATTGGTATTCGTAATACCCAAGCGGTGTTTGACCAGTATCAACAAAGTAGTGGCGTTGCGCTGGACGAGACTACCCAAGTAGACAAGCAGCTATTGTCCTTAGCGCAAACTGCTATTGCCGGTGTAATCGGTAGTGCATCAGCGCAGAAAGTAATCTCAGATATAATTATTGGTGAAGATGATTACTTAGATGACGTGAGCACCCTGGTTGATGAGACATCAAGTGTCTTGCAGTTTAATAGAAACCTTTTGCAAACGACGCTACAAAACATTACTCATGGAATTTCCGTAGTTGATGAGAATTTGAACTTAGTAATCTGGAATCAGCGCTATATCGAACTGTTTGATTACCCTGAGAACTTTATTTACGTGGGCAAGCCCATTCGCGAAGTGCTGGATTGCAATGCCAAGCGCGGAGATTTCGGTGACAAGGACGCGGCGAGTGAGATTCGCAAGCGACTGAAGTATCTAAACCAGAAAACGGCCTATCATAATATTCGCAGGCGAGCGAGTGGCACTGTGGTTAAATCTATCGGTGAGCCCATGCCCAAAGGTGGTTTTGTGACTACTTATGAGGATATTACAGAGAGTGTTAAAGCTTCTGAATTATTGAGCCAAGCCAACGAAGAGTTGGAAGACCGAGTCTTGGAGCGGACGCAAAAACTTAAAGCGCTAACCGAAGAGCTTGAAAATACCACACGTAGCAAAACTCATTTTTTGGCGGCAGCAAGCCATGATTTGCTGCAGCCTATCAACGCCGCGCGCTTATTTACCCATAGCGTTATGGAAAAGAGTGAAGGACGTCAGGAGATAATCGATCTTACCAAGAATATTGATCAGTCTTTGGTCACCGCCAACCAGTTGCTGAGGGCTCTATTGGACATCTCCAAATTGGATTCTGGTGGAATTCAAGCAAAGGAAACTACCTTCAGCTTGAAGGAGTTTATTGATCGTATTGCGCTTGAGTTTAATCCAATCGCGCTCGACAAAAACATAGAGCTGAGCGTGCAAGTGCCTGATATTGGAGTGAAATCTGATCGACAATTGTTGATGTCAGTCTTACAAAACTTCTTAACCAATGCGATTCGTTACACCGACGCAGGTGGCCAGGTATCGATTGTGGTCGATGGCTCTAGCGAGGTAGGGCAGTACGCAAAAATTTGTGTCTCGGATACCGGTGTTGGCATTGAACAAGAGTATTTGAATAAAATTTTTAACGAGTTCTACCAAATTGGTGCAAGTGATAAAGGTAAATCATCGGGGCTAGGATTAGGCTTGTCAATTGTTGAACGAATCAGCCATTTGCTGAGCTTGGAGGTCGATGTTGTTTCGCGAATAGGTGAGGGCAGTGCCTTCTCTATTAAAGTGCCTGTGGTTGCAATACGCAGTGGTGAAACTACGGCAAATTCAGATATCCGATTTGTTGCACCAAGCAACCGTCTGCAGGGAATTACCGTGTTGTGCTTAGACAATGATGCCAATGTACTTGATGCTATGCGAAACCTTCTTGAAGGTTGGGGCTGCTCAATTGATTGCGTGAGCAGCTATCAAGATGGAATAAGATGTCTAGACCAAAAGAACTATCAAGTAGTACTTGCCGACTATCGGCTTGATTTTGAGCAGACCGGTTTAGACTTCCTGGCGGAGGTGAAGAAGCGCCAATCAGACGACTCGAAACGCAGCACTGAAGCAATATTGATCACCGCAGAGCAAGACGAAAATCTCGAACAAGAAACCACCAATATGGACTTTCATTATCTGTCAAAACCAATAGAGCCGGCAGGTCTTAAAGCCTTGATGTTGTTTCTTGCGCCGCGATCTTAGTCCGTATAATGCGAATTGAATGTTTGACTGTTAGAAACGTTGTGGCATTGTTTTTCAACCTACTAAAGAATTAATTCTCGGGAATTTATATGCAAAATACAAGACCTGACCCCACTTGCTTTTAGGCAATCGGGAGTTTTAATGCCGAACAAAAAGTCACCAGATCGCTGGGATAAACAAACTAAGTTTGCGGTTGTTTTAGAAACAGCCTCGATGAACAC
>Ga0316189_10003777_pt1 | contig 14671 bp, 18 predicted proteins | sample LowCovwburrow_MG_FD_204930 | JGI IMG/M metagenome (GOLD analysis project Ga0316189, IMG submission 204930) | Coastal sediment microbial communities from Maine, United States - Lowes Cove worm burrow | ecosystem: Environmental > Aquatic > Marine > Coastal > Sediment | place: USA: Maine...
CGCTTTTGGAACACTGGTTGTAGGAAATACGACCGATTTTTGGTACCTGAATTCGGGTATTGATGAAAACCAAGGGGAATACCCCGCAATATGAGGACTGAAACATGAGCGACATTGCAGATCGTGTAAAGAAAATCGTTGTAGAGCACTTGAGTGTTGACGAAGCAAAAGTAACTGAAACCGCATCTTTCATTGATGATCTGGGCGCAGACAGCCTGGATACAGTTGAATTGGTTATGGCTTTTGAGGAAGAGTTCGGCATCGAAATTCCTGACGATTCAGCTGAAACAATTCAGTCTTTTGGCGACGCGGTAAAATTTATCACCGAAGCTTCCTAAAGAATTTAAAACTTTGATGTTTTAATGGGCGTGTCCTTTACAGGGCGCGTCTTTTTTTGCGAATTTTAGCTTATGTGCGGTTGATTGCTTGCCGAAATTTGATCGGCAGGGTAATCAGGGCATTGAAGACAAGAAATAGTATGAGGTGGAATATGCGTCGCGTTGTTGTCACAGGACTTGGAATGGTCTCACCACTTGCATGTGGTGTGGAAGAAACATGGAAACGATTGATCGCAGGGCAATCTGCCGCGCGGACGATTGAACGCTGGGATGCGGATCATTTGGCGACGAATTATGCGTGTGAAATCCCATTTGGGGACGGTACCAATGGGACGTTTAATCCTGATGATTGGATGGAACCGAAAGAGCGGCGCAAGGTTGATGATTTTATCCTTTTTGGCATGGCTGCAGCCGATCAGGCAGTGGCGGATGCGGGTTGGACACCGGATGAAGAGGAAAGCCGTTTGCGCACGGGCGTGATGGTTGGATCTGGTATCGGTGGTTTGAATTCTATTGCGCAAACAGCGATAACCTTGAAGGAACGTGGGCCACGCCGTGTTTCACCGTTTTTTATTCCGGGGGCTTTGATCAATCTGGTATCAGGGCAGGTGGCTATCCGCTATGGCTTCAAGGGGCCGAACCATGCGGTTGTGACAGCCTGTTCATCGGGTGCGCACGCCATAGGTGATGCGGCGCGGATGATTATGCTGGATGATGCGGATGTAATGATTGCTGGCGGGACTGAAAGCCCGATTTGCGAGATTGGTATTGCCGGGTTTAACGCCTGCAAAGCCCTGTCAAAATCGCACCGCGATAACCCGAAGGTGGCATCGCGCCCTTATGATCGCGACCGTGACGGTTTCGTGATGGGCGAAGGTGCAGGTATGGTTGTGCTGGAGGAATATGAACATGCCAAGGCACGCGGTGCGAAAATTTACGCAGAAATTCTGGGTTATGGCATGTCGGGGGATGCGTATCATATTACAGCACCTTCAGCCGATGGCGATGGCGGATTTCGCGCGATGTCCGCAGCTTTGAAACGTGCGGGGCTGATGCCGTCTGACATTGATTATATCAATGCACACGGCACGTCGACCATGGCCGATACGATTGAGCTGGGGGCTGTTACACGTTTGTTGGGCAATGCCGCTAAAGATGTGACAATGTCATCAACAAAATCGTCGATCGGGCATTTGTTGGGGGCTGCAGGTGCGGTTGAAGCAATTTTTTGTATTCTGGCATTGCGCGATCAAATTGCACCGCCGACGATAAATTTGGACAATCCGGATGTGGAAACCGAGTTGGATTTGGCACCGAACAAGGCGGTTGAACGCAAGATTGATGTTGTATTATCAAACTCGTTTGGCTTTGGCGGTACCAACGCATCGCTCGTGATGGGTAAGGTTGACGGCTAATCGCATGAATAAACATTTTGCGGCAAACTTCTTTAATCTGTTGATCGTGTTGATGATTGGCATGGCCGGTCTGGTGTATTGGGGGAAGGCTGAGTTTTTTAGGCCCGGCCCGCTGCAAGAGGCAATCTTCATTGAGGTGCCGCGTGGTGGAAATGTTCCTGCTTTATCCAGAGCTCTTGTGGAACAAGGTGCAATCCGAAACGGAACGGTGATGCGACTTGGGTCCAGTTACTTGGAAAAAAATAGCCAACTAAAGTTCGGCAATTATGAGATTCCTGCATATGCATCCATTTCGGATATTTTAGAGATCGTGACCAAGGGCGGGCGCAGCAGCTTTCGGTATGTGGCACGCTATAATGTGAAAGTTGCCAGTCCAGCCGAGTTGATTTTGCGTGAGCGTACCGCAAGTGAAGGCGAAAATGTTGTTTTGGCGTCATATGTTGTGGGCGAAGCGTTGCCGGAAGTTTATGTGAAGATGAAAGAGGCAAAGACGCCGATTTCATACAGGGTTTCGGTGGCCGAAGGTGCAACAAGCTGGCAGATTATTGAAGCCCTGAATGCAGCCGACTTTCTGGATGGGCCTGCGTTGGACGTACCTGCCGAAGGTAGTTTGGCGCCTGATACCGTTGAAGTTCGTGCAGGTTCATTACGCAGTGATGTTGTGGAACAGATGACAGTGGCGCAAAGTGAGATACTTGCGGCTGCCTGGGCGGGGCGTGCAGATAATTTACCGTTCAAGTCCCCCGCAGAAGCTTTGACGCTCGCGTCTATTGTCGAAAAAGAAACCGGCGTGAAGTCTGAGCGGGCCGAGGTGGCAGGTGTATTTATCAACCGTTTGAACAAGGGGATGAAGTTACAAACCGACCCTACGGTTATTTATGGGATTACTGAGGGTAAAGCACCATTGGGTCGCGGTTTGAAGCGCAGTGAGTTGTCCAAGAAAACGGACTATAATACGTATATTATTCCAGCCCTACCCCCCGGGCCGATTGCAAACCCGGGACGTAAAGCGATTGAGGCGGTGATGAAGCCCGCGGCGACAAACAATTTGTATTTTGTGGCGGATGGTACAGGTGGGCATGTGTTTTCAGCGTCTTTGAAAGAACATAATGCCAATGTTATCAAGTGGCGCAAGATTGAAGCAGAGCGGCGTAAGGCTGCGAAAGCGGCTGAAAATAATTAGGTATATCAATATCTTGCATTATTTATGAATAAAATATTGAACTTAAGGTCGCTACCCCTATAGTTGAAAATCTTGACTTTGCGAACGGTCGAAAGTATACCTTGTGGCAAGCTGGAAGACGTGGGTAAGCAGTGGTTGTAATGGCCGCTGCTTTGTCATGTCCACTCGACGGGACAAGCCGAAAAGAAGCCATACTATATGACTGAAGATATCCCTGAGGGATTGCAAGCGCAGGCCGACAGGCTGGGGTTTGCACAAGAGAACTATGCCAGACTTGCCGAAAACATATTGAACGTGATTTTACGTTTAGGCGGCGATCTGACCATAGGCGATTTGCCAACCAATCTATCAAGGCTGATGTCCAATTACGAGGCGGCCTTGATACATGTCAACAAACAAGAGGCGGAATATGCAAAACAATTTGAAGCCATCAATGGCGTTATCCAAGGCGGCGCCTACGACACGGCAGACGCACGATCCGAAATCCTTGGTAGAATTGCTAGTTTGCGCAAGCGAAGAAGAGGTTGAGGATTTTCTGTCCGGCCTGAGTGCCAATGCGCTGAAAGCTTTACCTTGGATGTTTGAATTCTGGGCATTGCCGCATCAGATAGCCCCGCATGACGATTGGGCCACTTGGGTTATTTTGGGTGGGCGTGGTGCCGGAAAAACCCGCGCCGGCGCCGAATGGGTGCGCACCCAGGTAGAGGGCGCGCGACCCATGGATGAAGGGCGATGCAAACAAATTGCGCTGGTGGGCGAAACTTATGACCAAGTGCGGGACATTATGGTGTTTGGCGACAGTGGGATTTTGGCCTGTTGCCCACCAGATCGCCGCCCGAAATGGGAAGCAACACGCAAGCGGTTGGTTTGGCCGAATGGGGCGGTGGCAACGTGTTACTCAGCTTCTGATCCGGAAAGTTTGCGCGGACCGCAGTTTGACGGGGCCTGGGTTGATGAACTGGCAAAGTGGAAAAAGGGGCGTGACGCGTGGGATATGTTGCAGTTTGCTTTGCGACTAGGGGATGATCCGCGTCAGGTTGTAACAACAACGCCGCAAAATGTGGATGTATTGCAGGATATTTTGAATGGGAAGCGAACGGTTTCAACATCTGCCCCGACATCGGCCAATGCGGTCAATCTGGCCCAATCGTTTCTGGATAAGGTGACGGAGCAATATGGTGGCACACGACGGGGGCGCCAAGAACTGGATGGTGCGTTATTGGAAGATGTGGAGGGGGCGTTGTGGCGGTTGTCGGATGTGGACGAGGTGCGTATTCAAAATACCCCAAAGCTGGATCGTGTCGTTGTGGCGGTGGATCCGCCAACAACAAGTGGGGAAAATGCCGATGCCTGCGGTATTGTTGTGGCTGGTGCTGTCATGCAAGGGCCGCCACAGGATTGGCGGGCGTATATACTGGCGGATTTGACGCTACATGCGGTGACGCCGAACGCATGGGCAAAGGCCGTGGCCGTGGCGGCCAAGGCATTCGATGCAGACCGGGTGGTGGCCGAGGTCAATCAGGGCGGTGATATGGTCGAGACGGTTTTACGCCAACATTCGGGACTGATACCCTACAAGGGAGTTCGCGCTTCGCGCGGGAAATCGGCGCGGGCTGAACCCGTTGCTGCTTTATACGAGCAGGGTCGGATATTTCATCTGTGTGGGTTACAAGATTTAGAGGATCAGATGTGCCAGATGAGCCTGACGGGATTTCTTGGCAAGGGCAGCCCTGATCGGGTGGACGCACTTGTTTGGGCGTTGACCGATCTGATGATTGATGCCGCGTATGATTTTCAACGTCCGCAGGTGCGGGCGCTTTAATAAAATTCAGGATAGGAGTGAGCTTTATGGTTCTGCAATTTTTGCGGGGAAAATCCCCTGTGGCTGAAATAAAAACATCCGGGGCAGCACCGGTAATTGCCTTTCACGGGGCCGGGCGACCTGCGTGGTCTGCGCGTGATGTCGTATCGCTGACGCGTAGCGGTTTTGTGGGCAATCCTGTGGGGTTTCGTTGTGTCAAAATGATCGCGGAGGCGGCCGCTGCGGTACCATTGCTGCTGTCTGACGACAAGCGGCGTTATGAAACGCATCCATTGTTGCGCCTTTTGGAGCGACCGAATGCAACACAGGGGCGTGCGGATTTGCTGGAGAGTATCTATGGGCAGATGTTACTGTCCGGCGACGGGTATTTTGAAGCGGCAGGTGTGAGCGCACAAGGCGGACCTGCGGAATTGTATGTCCTGCGGTCCGATCGGATGCGGGTGATTCCAGGTGCCGATGGTTGGCCTGTAGCCTATGAGTATAGTGTAGGGGCCAAGAAGCATCGGTTTGATATGGCAGCGGATATGGCACCGATTGCGCATGTGAAATTGTTTCACCCGCAAGACGATCATTACGGGTTGTCGCCGATGCAGGCAGCTGCTTCGGCATTGGACGTGCATGGGTCAGCAAACCGCTGGTCAAAAGCGTTGCTGGACAATGCCGCGCGCCCTTCAGGGGCCATTGTTTACAAAGGATTGGATGCGCAAGGTACGCTTGGAACCGATCAGTATAACCGTCTGGTGGATGAATTGGAAAGCAACCATCAAGGGGCACGAAATGCGGGGCGGCCGATGTTGCTGGAGGGTGGATTGGATTGGAAACCGATGGGATTTTCACCCTCTGACATGGAGTTCCAAAAGACAAAGGAAAGTGCGGCACGTGAAGTGGCCTTGGCCTTTGGTGTGCCACCGATGTTGTTGGGGCTACCCGGCGACAATACGTATGCGAATTACCAAGAAGCGAACCGTGCGTTTTACCGCCTTACGGTATTACCGTTGGTGGGCAAAGTGACGGGGGCGGTTTCGAACTGGTTATCGGGGCATTATGGGGCTGCGTTGAAATTGTCGGCTGATTTGGACGGGGTGCCCGCATTGGCGTATGAGCGTGAAGCCCAGTGGAAGCGGATTGCCGCGGCAGACTTTCTGTCGGATGCAGAAAAGCGTGTGATGCTGGGTCTGCCCGCGGTTGTAGATGCGTGAGGGTAGAGGCGGTTCGCGGTTTTTATACGAGCCTTTTGACGCAGCGACCGCGCGTCTGGAAACCCATGAAAAAGTTAACAACGAACGTTGGATGGGGTTGGAAAGACGCTTGGGACAGATTGAAGCGACGCTGGAACGGCTGGAAAAGCGGCTGTGGTTGGCCGTTTACGGCGTGGTGGCGTTTGTGCTGACGCGGGGCATATTGAGTGTTTTGGAAATGACAAATAATTAACGGATATTTATATGTTTTATACAAATCGGAATTATCGATTAGAGACGAAGTTTGTTCACTTTGACGGCGTTACAGCTTTGAAAAACGAGTGCGAAATATCGGGTTATGCATCGATTTTCGGCAAAGCAGATCAATCGGGTGATGTGGTGCAAACCGGAGCTTATCAAAAGTGTTTGAAGGCCCTTGCGGACGCAGGGCGTTCGGTGAAAATGCTTTGGCAACATGATCCGACCAAGCCGATCGGAGTATGGGATGAAGTGTATGAGGATGGTAACGGATTATTTGTGAGGGGGCGTTTGTTGCCGGATATTCAGGGCGGATCAGAAGCATTGGCCCTGATTAAAGCCGGTGCAATTGACGGACTTTCTATTGGATATAGAACGTTAAAGGCTGAAAAGTCTACAAAAATAGGTAGATTATTGCATGAATTGGAGGTTTGGGAGGTATCATTGGTGACATTTCCAATGCTTCCCCAAGCGCGAGTAACAACGGACGGCAAGGCCGACGATGATCTTGCAAATGAGCTGGCGGCGGCATTGAACGCAGCGCGCCTTGAAATGCTGGCCTGACTGGGCCGGTAAAATTTATCGAAAATAGGATTGATTGATGAACAACCGAGAGACGTATGCGTCTGCGGATCAAAAGGCGTGCGTCAAACCCAACGGTTTGGAAGTTAAAAACGCATTGGCCGGTTTTGTGCAGGACTTTTCCAAATTTAATTCAGAATTGAAATCAAAATTACAACTACAGGAAGACAGATTAAAAATGTTAGAGCGAAAAACACTTGAGACGATGAACCGACCAATACTTTCAGGTACAAGAAGCATTGAAGCCCCGCACCAGAAGGCTTTTGCGGCCTATTTGCGGTCCGGTGACGATGACGGGATGCGTGCACTGGAATTGGAAGATAAGGCGTTGTCGACGGCAGTGTCGGGGGATGGCGGGTATCTGGTAGATCCCGTAACCTCTGAAAAGATTGCCGGAGTGCTACACTCAGCGGCTTCCATTCGATCCATTGCCAATGTGGTGGCAATAGAGGCAACGGCTTACGATGTTTTGGTGGATACCACTGAAATAGGTGCGGGTTGGGCGACGGAAGTGGCGGATAGTGTTGAAACAAGCACGCCACAGGTTGAACGTATTACTATTCCTTTGCATGAATTGTCTGCTTTACCCAAAGCATCGCAACGCTTGCTGGATGACAGTGCGTTTGATGTGGAAGGTTGGTTGGCAGAACGCATCGCCGACAAGTTTGCACGGGCTGAAGGCAATGCGTTCGTGTCGGGTGACGGTGTCGATAAACCAAAAGGGTTTTTGACGTACCCGTCTGCCGATTATACGACCGCGATCTGGGGTGAAATCGGCCATGTTTTGACGGGTGTTGACGGTGATTTTGCAGCGACAAATCCGGCAGATGCGATTGTTGATTTGGTTTATGCACTGGGCGCACGTTACCGCGCGAATGCGTCTTTCGTGATGAATTCGAAAACGGCCGGAGCGGTTCGCAAGATGAAAGACGCAGATGGTCGTTTCCTTTGGTCTGACGGGCTGGCAGCAGGTGAGCCTGCCAGGTTAATGGGGTATCCTGTACTGGTTTCTGAAGATATGCCCGATATTGCAACATGGGCCCCTGCGATTGCCTTTGGTGATTTCAATGCAGGTTACACGGTCGCGGAACGTCCTGATCTGCGCATTTTGCGCGATCCGTTCAGCGCCAAACCCAATGTTTTGTTTTATGCCACAAAACGTGTGGGCGGTGACGTGAGCGATTTCAATGCAATCAAGTTATTAAAGTTCGCACTTTAATATCAAGACAGACACCCCCTAACAGGGGTGGATGAGCGGAGGCTGAAATGCCCCCGCGCTTGGGCGCCTTTTGTGTCGTCTAGCTGTTCCCCTCCGTCCGAGCGATGCAGGGGGCGCCCTTTTTAAAACTTGGAGAGTTTTATGATTTTAACGGAACTTACGTCGGTTCTGACAGTAACCTTGCCTGTTGACCAATTGAAAGCACATTTGCGACTTGGTACGGGCTTTGCCGATAGTGATTTGCAAGATGAATTATTAGAGGCTTACCTGCGAGCCGCACTATCTACCATTGAAGCGCGATCCGGGCGGATTTTGTTGCAAAAGAAATATTCATGGCAGTTAACGCGATGGCGTGATGCTGTGCGACAGGTTTTACCGGTACGCCCTGTGAGCGCAGTAACAGAAGTGAAGCTGATTGATGTAGGCGGTGAATTATTGGCAGATACGGCTGACTTTCGGTTTGTGCCTGACGATATTTGCCCTGCGGTTGAGGCCACACATAGTGCTTTGCCGAAATTACCAGTTGGTGGCACGGTTGAGGTAATTTTTGATGCGGGATTTGGGCCTGTTTGGGCTGATGTGCCAATTGATTTAGGGCAGGCAGTGCTAATTACGGCGGCCAATGCTTATGAGAACCGTACGGGAACCGGCGAGGCGGTACCGATGGCGGCGTTAGAGCTGATTGAGCCGTACCGCGCATTGCGTTTGATGCGGGGTACGTGATGGGCAGTATTGTATTAACGCGACAGTTGGTGTTGGAACAGGTTGTGAAAACACCAGACGGGGCAGGTGGTTTTGCGCAAGTCTGGACGGTTTTGGGTGGTTTATGGGCCAATATGGATGCGCGAACCGGGCGTATTCGGAATGCTGCGGGGATAGCTGTTTCTGTGGTGCGTTACCGTATTGTAGTGCGTGCGGCCCCTGATAGTTCGGACATGCGGCCACGTCCGGACCAGCGGTTTCGTGATGGGGCGCGGGCCTATGTGATTGATGCGGTGGCCCCGCATGATGAAGCGGGGCTTTATCTGGAATGTTGGGCACGTGAGGAGGTCGTGGCATGAGTTATGCAGTTTCCGGGGCGTTACAGGCGGCGGTTTTTACGGCTTTGACGGGGAATGTAGCCGTTATGAATTTAGTTGGTGATCACATTTATGACGCTGTGCCAAGTGGGGCTTTGCCAAACCTGTATATCGCGTTGGGTGAAGAAAAAGTGCGCGATTTGTCAAGTAAAACGGGTGCAGGAGCATTGCATGATTTGAGTGTGGATATTCACGGCGATGTGGCCGGGTTTCAGGCGATCAAAGCATTGGCTGCGGCGGTTTGTGATGCGTTGATTGACAGTAAACTTACACTAAGTCGCGGCAGTTTAACCGGTTTACAGTTTAAATTTGCGCGGGCGCGTAAGGGGATCAGCCCTGACCAAAGGGTAATAAACCTAACATTTCGTGCATTGGTTTCTGAAGTTTAACAGTTTGTTTTAAAGGAAATATTATGGTGGTTCAAAACGGTAAGGATCTATTGATCAAAATAGATATGAATGGTTCAGGATCTTTTACAACACTTGCAGGGCTTCGGGCCAGCCGCATTGTGTTTAATGCGGAAACGGTGGATGTGACATCGCTGGCCAGTACGGGTGGGTGGCGTGAATTGCTGGACGGGGGCGGAATGCGCTCTGCCAGTATTTCGGGTTCAGGGGTGTTTAGTGATGCTGACACGGATGAGCGGGCGCGACAGTTGTTTTTTAATGGCACAAAGATCGGGTTTCAGGTGATTATCCCCGATTTTGGTACTATTGAGGGGCCGTTTCAAATTACATCCGTCGAATATTCGGGAAAATATGATGGCGAAGCTGTTTATGAGTTGGCGCTGGCGTCAGCAGGTGCGCTGACATTTGCAGTGATTTGATGGGCAATCCTTATCGTGGGGACGTTGATCTTGTGATCAATGGTAAAACGTTACCAATGCGGCTGACTTTGGGGGTGTTGGCCGAGTTGGAAACGGAGCTGGAAAGCGACAGCTTGATGGCCCTGATAGAGCGGTTTGAAAATGGTAGTTTTTCAACCATGGATATTATTGCGTTATTGGTGGCCGGACTGCGCGGTGCCGGCTGGCAGGGCACGAAAGTGGATCTGCTGGCGGCACAGATTGAAGGTGGCCCGATCTTGGCTGCCAGAAGTGCGGGGCAGTTATTGAAATGCGCTTTTAGTTTACCGGAATGATCGGGTTTGACTGGCCATCAATGATGCGCATAGGTTTGTATCAGATGGGGTTAAAACCAGATGAGTTTTGGCAGCTAACCCCATTGGAATTTCTGATTATTTCAGGATTGGAAGGGCGTATTTCCGCAGTATTGACACGGGCGGATTTGATTGGGCTTTGCGCGCGGTTCCCGGATGTTGAAACGGAGTAGATATGGCAGATTTTGAAGATGAAATAGATCAATTAGAAGTGCAATTGGAAGGATTGGAAAGCAGATTGGCTGCAACCGCGGGCATGAGCGCGGCCTTTCAACGTGAACTGGCCGGGATGCAGGTGAGTATTTCGGGTGCCGGACGTGAAGCGTCAGGGTTGACGCGATCACTGGGTACGGGCATGCGGCATGCCTTTAGCGATCTTATTTTAGAAGGTGCAAAAGTGTCGGATGTTCTGCGTGATGTGGCGCGTTCAATGATACGAACGACTTTAAATGGTGCGCTACAACCAGTGGCGAATGCTGTTTCCGGCGTTTTGACGGGTGGATTAACAAACTTGATCGGGGGGATTTTGCCGTTTGCGCAGGGCGGTGTTTTTTCCGGTGGGCATGTGACGCCGTTTGCCAAAGGTGGGATTGTCAGTGACCCGACAAATTTTGCCCTGCGCGGCGGCGGCATTGGTTTGATGGGAGAGGCGGGGCCAGAGGCGATTGTTCCGCTGGTGCGCGGGGCCGACGGGGCATTGGGTGTCCGTGGCGGTACGGGTGGCAGTGTGACTGTGAACATGAATATTTCTACGCCTGATGCGCCGGGATTTAAACGATCCAGCAGCCAGATTGCGGCGGGCATTCAACGGGCAATCGCACGTGGGCAACGGAATAATTAAAGACAGGAGTGGATACTATGGGCTTTAATGAGGAAAGGTTTCCGACCGGCTTGTCGTTTGGATCGAGTGGCGGGCCGGAACGGCGTACGGAAATTGTGACATTAAACAGCGGGTTTGAAGAACGTAACAGCCCCTGGGCGCATTCGCGCAGACGATATGATGCGGGCCTATCCATGCGATCATTGGACGATATGGATGCGGTGATTGCATTTTATGAAGCGCAACGTGGGCCTTTGTATGGGTTTCGCTGGAAAGACTGGACGGATTACAAAAGCTGTTTGCCGTCGCTTGAACCTGATTTTCTGGATCAAGAAATCGGTGTGGGTGATGGTGTGACAGACACGTTTCAACTGTGCAAAACTTATCGGTCGGGCAATGAAAGTTATCGCAGGGATATTCGCAAACCTGTGGTTAATAAGGTTGTTATTGGTGTTGGTGGTGGCGCTATGGTTGAAGGGGTAAATTATACGGTTGATTTAACCACGGGAGCGGTGACGCTTGTTATGGCCCCTAATGTGGGCGTGCTTGTGACGGCAGGGTATGAGTTTGATGTGCCTGTGCGGTTTGATACGGATCGGCTGGAAATGAGCCACGCCAGTTTTGAGGCAGGCGAAATTCCCAACGTTCCCGTCGTGGAGCTGCGGGTCTGATGCGTAATGTTCCAGAGGCGTTACTGGCGCATATAAAAACCGGTGCCACCAGCCTGTGCCGCTGTTGGATTTTAACCCGCGCGGATGGGGTTCAGATGGGATTTACGGATCATGACCGGGTTTTGAGCTTTGACGGGGTTACGTTTGAACCTACCACAGGCATGGATGCGGCGGCTTTGCAAAGTGCTACTGGGTTGTCGGTGGATAACAGTCAAGCGGTGGGGGTGTTAAGTTCTGACGGTTTGACGGATGAAGATATTGAGCAAGGACTTTATGACGGGGCTGCAGTTGTGCAATATCTGGTCAATTGGCTGGATGTAGATCAGCGGGTGTTATTGTTTCGCGGATCGATGGGTGAGATCAAGCGGGGATCCGGGGCTTTTGAGGCGGAATTGCGGTCACTGAGCGAGGGCATGAACCAACCGATCGGGCGGGCTTATTTACGGCAATGTGATGCGCAGCTTGGTGATGCGCGTTGCGGGGTTGATGTGTTGGGGCCTGAATTTACCGCAGATGGTGAACTGACGTTTGCCGTGGGGCAGCGGGTGTTGCACATGAAGGGGTTGGGCGGATTTGATGTCGGCTGGTTTTTGCAAGGGCAGGTGACGTTTCTGACTGGCGCCAATGCGGGGGCTGCGCGGATTATCAAAGTGGATCAAACCAAAGGATTACACCGCATAGTGGAGATCTGGGAAGATCTGCGCCATCCGATTGCGGTGGGCGATATTGTACGGGTGACAGCGGGGTGTAATAAGACCAAAGCCACCTGCAAAAACAAATTTTCCAACCTTTTGAATTTTAGAGGCTTTCCGCAGATGCCCGGTGATGACTGGGCTTTGTCTTATCCTGTTCGAGACGGGCAAAACGATGGCGGTAGCCTGAGGTAATTTATGACATTACGAGAGCAAAAAATAATCCGTGTTGCACGGAGCTGGATCGGTACGCCTTATCGGCATCAGGCGTCTGTGAAGGGGCAGGGGTGTGATTGTCTGGGCCTGTTGCGCGGGGTTTGGCGTGCGGTGATCGGTGAAGAACCCGAAATTGTGCCAAGTTATACGGCTGACTGGTCCGAGATAGGGCGCGAAGAACGCCTGTGGGCGGCTGCGATGCGTAATCTGGATGTTGCCACCATTGATATGGCCAAAGGCGGTCAGGTGGTGTTGTTTCGAATGCGTACGGGTCATGTGGCCAAACATTTGGGTGTTTTGGCAGGATCATCTGCGGGGTTTGCAACTGTGATCCATGCTTACACCGGGCGCGGGGTGATAGAGACACCGCTTACGGATGCATGGGTGCGCAAAATTGTGGCTCAATTCCAGTTTCCAACAAGAAGGGGCACATAATGGCGTCTATTTTGTTATCAGCAGCGGGTGCTGCCATTGGCGGTGGTGTCGGTGGAACAGTTCTTGGGTTAACGGGGGCTGTGATCGGGCGTGCGATCGGGGCTTCAGTGGGCGGGTTGATTGATCAACGGTTATTCGCGCAGGCTGCCCCCCTTGTGGAAACGGGTAGGGTTGAAAGCTTTCGTGTGCAATCGGCGCAGGAAGGTGCGGTCATCCCGCGCGTTATGGGGCGGATGCGTATCGGCGGGCAGATGATCTGGTCAAGCCGGTTTAAGGAGGTTGTGACGACAACTTCATCGGGCAGTGGCAAAGGGGCCCCTTCGCCATCGGTTACGACCAACAATTACAGTTATTTTGTCAGTTTGGCATTTGCGCTGGGTGAAGGTGAAATTGACCGTGTAAAACGGGTTTGGGCCGATGGGGTGGAGGTCACGACGGGTGATCTGAACTTTACGGTTTACAATGGTACGCAAGATCAGTTGCCGGACCCTGTGATTGCGGCGGTGGAAGGGTTGGAGAACACGCCTGCGTTTCGTGGAACTGCCTATTTGGTGATTGAAGATTTGCCGTTGGAGCAATTTGGCAATCGTATTCCGCAGTTGAATTTCGAGGTGTTTCGGGCCGCGCAGCCAGTTGGTGCAAGTGTGGACGATCCTGCCGATATGATACGTTCGGTGTGCTTGATACCCGGTGCAGGAGAATATGCATTGGCGACGACACCTGTGAATTACCCCTTTGGGTTTGGGGCGTCGGAAAGTGCGAATGTGAACACCAATCGGGGTCAAACCAATTTGGTACATGCCTTGGATGATCTGGTTGCCGATTTGCCCAATGTTGCATCGGCATCATTAGTGGTGACTTGGTTCGGAACGGATTTGCGTTGCGGGCTGAATAAATTACGTCCGCAGGTAGAGCAGAAGACATTTGACGGATCATCAATGCCCTGGAAGGTGTCGGGGATTAGCCGTGCGGGCGCGATTGAGGGCAGCCGCATAGATGACCGACCTGTGTTTGGGGGCACCCCCGCCGATGCATCTGTATTGCAAGGAATTGCCGCTTTGAAAGAACGCGGTAAAAAAATCACGTTCTATCCGTTCATCCTGATGGATATTCAGGACGGAAACGGATTGATTAACCCATATACAGGTATTGCAGATCAGCCGGCAATTCCATGGCGGGGACGGATTACGACCTCTTTGGCCCCGGGGATTGCTGGGTCGCCCGACGGTACGGCTGCGGCTGCTTTGGAGGTAGGTCAGTTTTTTGGTGCAGCGGTGGTTTCCGATTTTGCGGTGAATGGACAGACGGTTGATTATTCCGGCCCTGCAGAATGGTCATACCGGCGGTTTATCCTGCATTATGCGCATCTGTGCGCACTTGCGGGCGGGGTTGATGCATTTTGTATCGGCACGGAACTGCGTGGTTTGACGCAAATTCGCGGTGGATTGAATAGCTTTCCAGCAGTGGAACAATTGATTCTGCTCGCGCGCGATGTACGGGAAATTCTGGGGTCGGATGTTAAAATCGGTTATGCGGCGGACTGGTCAGAATATTTCGGATATCACCCGCAAGACGGATCGGGGGATATATATTTCCATCTGGATC
>Ga0316189_10003778_pt1 | contig 14671 bp, 16 predicted proteins | sample LowCovwburrow_MG_FD_204930 | JGI IMG/M metagenome (GOLD analysis project Ga0316189, IMG submission 204930) | Coastal sediment microbial communities from Maine, United States - Lowes Cove worm burrow | ecosystem: Environmental > Aquatic > Marine > Coastal > Sediment | place: USA: Maine...
TTGCCGTTGAACCAGTTGGCGGCACCTATCACACCGACGGTCAGCGCAACGCTGGCGACGATCGGCCAATGGCTGCCATGTGGCACGTAATAATGGTCATCACCTGTGTGTGCCATGTCTCCCCCTCAATTTCTGTAGTCTTGTGTTTAAGTGGTTTACAAAGTCGGGCCGGCTGACTGCACCGCCTGGACGTCAATTCATCGCTACCTGCGTCACATCGAACACCGTATAGGCCAGGGTCAGTGTGGTCACATCTCCGGGCAGATTCGGATCGACGATGAACCGTAGCGGCATATCCTTGGTCTCACCGGCAGCCAGCGGCTGCTGATTGAAACAGAAGCACTCGGTCTTGTTGAAATAACGACTGGCCTTGCCTGGTGCCACGCTGGGGACCGCCTGTCCGATCATGTTCTGGGCGGTGGGATTGTGCGCGGTGAAACTGGTCTGGTACACCTTGCCTGGATGAACCTGCATGCTGGTCACCACCGGCCCAAATTCCCAGGGCATGCCGATGTTGTTGTTGGCTACAAACTGTACGGTGATGGTGCGGGACAGATCGGGCTCGTAACGAGAGACTATCTCGGCCTCGTCGACCCGGCCCGTCTTGCCATTGAGCCCCGTGATCTCGCAGAACACATCGTACAAAGGCACCAACAGATAGCCAAACCCGAACATCGCCACCGCAACCATCGCGACCCGGGTAAAGGACCGTCTGTTGCGACTGCCGGTGATGCTTGCGCCTTCGTCTTTCATCCGATCAGCCCTCCCGCCCCACGGCGAGATACATACCCATCAGAAAGAAACCCAATGCAACCAGTCCGAGAATGATGGCAAGCCGGATGTTGGATTTCGATTTGTCGTTAACTTCTTGCATAGCCTGTTACCGATCGCCCCCACCAGAGGATGGGAGCGACCCGGGCATCACTTGATCTCCGGTGCATCAGTGAAGCTGTGATACGGAGGCGGCGAGGACAGGGTCCACTCCAGGCCGTCAGCACCTTCCCAGACCTGATCGGTCGCTTTCTCGCCGCCCTTGATGGTCTTGTAAACCATGTAGGCAAACATCAGCTGTGAAAAGCCGAAAACGAAGCCGCCGATCGAAGAGATCATGTTCCAGTCGGTGAACTGGATCGAGTAGTCCGGGATACGACGCGGCATCCCGGCAAGTCCCAGAAAGTGCTGCGGGAAGAACAGGACGTTGACCGAGATGGTCGAGATCCAGAAGTGCATCTTGCCCAGTTTCTCGTCGTACATATTACCGGTCCACTTCGGCAGCCAGTAATACGCCGCTGCCATGATCGAGTAGACCGCGCCCGTTACCAGCACATAGTGGAAATGCGCCACCACGAAGTAGGTGTCGTGATACTGGAAGTCAGCCGGTGCGATGGCCAGCATCAACCCCGAGAAACCACCGATAGTGAACATGATGATGAAACCGATCGCGAACAGCATCGGGGTCTCAAAGGTCATTGAGCCCTTCCACATGGTGGAGACCCAGTTGAACACTTTAACTCCGGTCGGCACAGCGATCATCATGGTCGCGTACATGAAGAACAGTTCACCCACCACAGGCATCCCCACGGTGAACATGTGGTGCGCCCAGACGATGAACGACAGGAAGGCGATCGAGGCCGTGGCGTAAACCATCGAGCTGTAACCGAACAGCGGCTTGCGCGCAAAGGTCGGGACGATGGCCGATACGATACCGAAGGCCGGCAGGATCAGGATGTACACCTCGGGGTGACCGAAGAACCAGAAGATATGCTGGAACATGACCGGGTCACCACCGCCGGCCGCGCTAAAGAAGCTGGTGCCGGCAAACTTGTCGGTCAGCAGCATGGTCACCGCACCGGCCAGGACCGGCATGGTGGCGATCAGCAGGTATGCGGTGATCAACCAGGTCCATACGAACAGCGGCATCTTCATCAATGTCATGCCGGGTGGACGCATATTGAGGATCGTCACCACCACATTGATCGAGCCCATGATCGAAGAGATACCCGCCAGGTGGATCGCGAAGATCAGGAACGGGAAGCCATCGCCCATCTGCAGCGACAGCGGCGGGTAAAGGGTCCAGCCGCCGGCCGGACCACCGCCGGCCATGAAGAAGGTCGACAGCAGCAAGGAGAAGGCAAAAGGCAGGATCCAGAACGAGAAGTTATTCATTCTGGGCAGCGCCATGTCGGGCGCGCCAATCATCATCGGAATCAGCCAGTTAGCCAGGCCGGTGAAGGCCGGCATGACTGCACCGAAGATCATGACAAGGGCGTGCACCGTGGTCATGGAATTGAAGAACTGCGGATCAACCAGTTGCATGCCGGGCTGGAACAATTCTGCACGGATCACCATGGCCATGGCACCGCCAACGAAGAACATGACCAGGGCAAACAGCAGGTACAGGGTGCCGATGTCTTTGTGGTTGGTGGTGGTCACCCAGCGCATCAGGCCCTTGGCCGGCCCGTGATCGTGGTGATCGTCGTGAGTTGCTGTTGCTGTACTCATCTCTTAAGACTCTCCAGATAACTTTTTAACGGGCTGCCTTGATCGCAGCGGGTTGAATGATGCTGGCAGCGTTGCCCCAGGCATTGCGCTGGTAGGTCAACACGGCGGCCATATCGGCATCCTTGAGCACGTCGCGGTATGCGGCCATCGCGGTGCCTGCCTTGCCGTTCATGACCAGGCTGATGTGCGCCGCAGCGTCACCGGTTGCGATCGGGCTGCCGGCAATCGACGGGAAGGTCGGCGGCAGGCCCTGGCCGTTGGCCTGGTGACAGGCGGCGCAGTTGGTGTTGTAGACCTGCTCACCCTTGGCCATCAGTTCATCCGTGGTCCACTCGCGATCCGCGGAGGCCGCCTCTGCCTCAGCGGCGCCCTTCTGCTCTGCAACCCACTTGGCGTAGTCTTCGGGCGCCTTGGCGACAACCACGATCGGCATGAAGCCGTGGTCCTTGCCACACAGCTCGGCACACTTGCCGCGGTAAGTACCGGGCTCGTCAACCTGGGTCCAGGCCTCGTTCACGAACCCGGGGATCGCATCTTTCTTCCAACCGAGATCCGGCACCCACCAGGAGTGGATCACGTCAGCAGCGGTCAACAGGAAGCGGACCTTCTTGCCCGTCGGGATGACAAGCGGGTTATCGACTTCCATCAGGTAGCTGTCGCCGAACTTGGTCACGTCTGCGCCCGAGCCGACCATCCGCGCCTCGTTGTGATCCGGATGCAGGGAGCTGACGAAGGAGACGCCCGCGCCCTCACCATCCACGTAGTCGTATTTCCATTTCCATTGGATACCGGTGACCTTGATGGTCATATCGGCGTCGCCGGTATCTTCCATGGCGAGCAGGGTGCTGGTGGCGGGGATGGCCATACCCACCAGGATTATGATGGGCACCACGGTCCACAGGATCTCCATGGAGGTGCTTTCGTGAAACTGTGCAGCCACCGCGCCTTTGGACTTCCGGTGGTAAAGCATCGAGTAGATCATGGCGCCGAAGACCACAACACCGATCGCACAACACACCCAGAAGATGATCATGTGCAGGTCGTAGACACTTTGGCTCGTTTCCGTGACCCCTTGGCGCATGTTGAGTGCCCAGTCAGCATGTGCCGACGCAAACGCCGTCCCCAGGAATGCCGTCGTCGTAACGGCTAGCTTATGCATCGCTCTCACAGCTTCGTTCTCCCCCAAAAATCAATCGTTATATTCTGTTCAGCGCGTACCGCTTCCCGCAGTCCGCAAAAATTCAAGCAGACAGCATCCTGTGCAGTTCTGCCGCGAGCTCGGTCTTCTCTTCCTCGACCAGAAACTCGCCTATCTCAACGCGCCTGCCGGAGGCGCCGATCCACAATCGGCGCGGATACCAGTGGTTCGATTTCTCGGATAGCTCAACCCTCACCCAGCCCCGCGCAAACTGCGTGCGTTGTTCGGGACCGATCTGCTCCGGGCCGTGCCCACGGTCGCGTCCCTTCTCCACCGTCACCACCGACTCATCGATGGATATCACCTCACACCGGCAGGCCGCGTGCGCGACCACATACAGACAGGCAAACAACGCTGCCAACTCTATCCCTGCAAAGGGCAGGATCAACCAGTAACCCTTGGCTGCCAGCACCACCGAAATCAGTAACAGCGGCACCGCAATCGCGCCGAGGAAGACCATCGACTGGCGCCAGCTCAGCGACTGATTCGGCCGGATCATCACCCGACGCAACTTGGCATCGGGACAGCTATCGGAGATCACCATGGGCGAGTTTCCCAGCGGCCAACACATGCCCTACCTGCACACAAAACGGCTTCACCCGATTTTTGCGCCGTGAGAGGGTATCGCGGGGCGCCGCCAGATCCAAGCAAATTTGATGTGGATCAGAAAAAAAACTATTTATGGTATTTGTTTTTTCTAATATTCGAGTTCATTGATTTTCATCAATGACGGCACCGAGCTCACACAGGATCAGGCCCGGGAACCCCTGCCCATGACACGCTCGAGCGCGAGGGGCAACGCCGGCTCCAGAATCGATTGCGAGTCAGGGTGGGCAAGCATTCCGAGACAAGGCGTGGACAGGCCCGACCTGAGCGTGGCGATATTTTCATTCAGGCAGGCCATTGCGGGGTCTACCTGAGATCCAATCCAGCCGAGCAGCCGGGCGCCGCTCTGCAGAATGGCCTGTTCACTCAACAAGGCATGATTGAGGCAGCCGAGCCGCAGGCCCACGACCAGCAACACCGGTAAGCCCAGCTCCAGCGCCAGCCCCTGGATATCCAGCTCCCGCCCCAGGGGCACCCGCCAGCCGCCGGCACCCTCGACCACCAGAAAATCACAGTCGGAAGCCAATTCGGCGCAAGCCGCCCGTATCGGGCCCACCTCAATCGTCTCACCGGCCTGGGCCGCCGCCAGATGCGGCGAGACGGGGGGAGCGAAACAATACGGATTCAGCGTGGCGTAGGGGGTATCTAGGCCGCTCGCGGCCCTGAGCGCCAGAGCATCGTCATTGTGCATTTTCCCGTCGCACCAATCACCCCCCGCGGCGACCGGCTTGAACCCCGCGACTCGGATGCCCTGCTCTCGCAGCTGCAAAATCAACGCCACCGAAACCCGCGTCTTGCCGCAGTCCGTATCGGTGCCGGTAACAAAGACGCCGTGATTCATTTGCGCCGCTGCAAGACATCGAGCGAGACCCGGGTCTCGCCATCCGCCTGGCGCTGCAGCGCGCCCCAGGCGTGTCCGTGGACCACCTCATAGCTGACCGGCAGTCGCCCATCCGGCGAACGGAACTGCTCATAGGCCTCACACACCGCGGCGATACGTCGACGCCCGACCAGACCATTGCTGCGCTGCGCGCTCGCGTTGCCCGCCCCGATCACCTTGATCTCGCGCATCAGCTGCATCGCGTCGGTATAGGTCAGGGTCATGCGCTCGGCATCCATCACCGGGTCTGCCAGGCCCGCCGCCATCAGCATATCGCCGTAATCGTGCATATCGATAAAGCCGTGGACATGCTCCGTGCCGTCCACTGCGGCCCAGGCGGCACGCAGTTCCTGCAGCGTGTCGGGGCCGAAACTGCTGAACATCAGCAGGCCGCCGGGGCTGAGCACCCTGGCAATATCGACGAATGCCTGCGCCGGCCGGGTACTCCACTGCAGTGAGGCATTGGCGAAGATCAGATCCACACTCTGATCGGCAAGTGGCAGATGATCGAGATCGGCGCACAGACAACGCGGGCGGCGCAACCAGCGCCCGCGCTTGCGGGTCCTTTCGAGCATCGGCAGCGCGAAATCCAGCGCCAACACCTCCGCCTTGGGGTAACGTTTCAGCAGCGCCTCGGTAGCCACACCGGTGCCGCAGCCGATATCGAGGATGACGCGCGGCTCCAACCGGATGTAATCGAGGCGCGCGAGCATGCGTCGCCCCATCTCATGCTGCAGCACCGCCGCGGCATCGTAATCAGGCGCAGCGCGACTGAAGCTGCGCCGCGCCTTGTCCTTGTCCAATGCCTGAAAACCTTGCTCGTCCATCACTCAGATTGCGCCCGTGGTGCGGATCAGGGCATCCAGGCTGGCATAGGGATGCGACAGGAAGGGGGCATGCCCTGCCCCAGGGATCTCTTCGATATCTGCGGCCGGCAGGTGCTCCAGAATACGTTTCTGCAAACCTGCGGGGACCAGGGTGTCACGCGAGCCGAACAGCCAGTGACTGGGGCATGCCAGGTCTTTCAGCCCGGCACGCAGGTCGTTTCGCAACAACAGATCCAAACCCTGTGCAAGCCCGATCTCGCTGGCCGGCGGACGCTCTGCAAGTTCCGCCCGCAACAATTTGAGGGTCTCACGCGCATGCTCTGCGCCCTTGACCTGGAGCGACAGGAAACGACTGAGGGTCGCGGTCGGATCGCCATGCAGTGCCGCGGCAAACTGCTCAAAGGTTTCGACCGGCATTGCACAGGCCCACCCGGGTTCCTGTACAAAGCGGGGCGTGGTGGCCACCAGGGAAAGGCCGGTGACACGGGAGGACGCAGACAGGGCCGCTCGTAGCGCAACCTGCCCACCCAGCGACCAACCGAGCCAGTGAGCACTGGCCGGTGCCGCCGACAGGCACAGATCGGCCCATTCAGACAGATCGGCCGCGGCCGCGGGTTCGCTGCCGCCATGTCCCGGCAATTCGATGATGGTCAGCCGGAATCGCTCCGCAAGCCCCGGCGACAGCGGCTCCCATACGGCGGCATTCATGCCCCAACCGTGCAACAGGACCAGGTCCGGGCCATATCCGAGCTGTTGGACATACAGGCTCACGCCGACTCCTCCGCGGCGATCTCGCCCAACACCGCCAGCAAGGCCTCCACCTGCGCGGCACTGTGGCTGGCCGAAAAGGTGATCCGCAGGCGCGCACTCCCATCGGGCACCGTCGGTGGCCGGATTGCACCGACCAGTATGCCCTCGCGCCGCAGCGCCTCGCTCCAGCGGTTCGCTCTTTCACTCTCACCCAGCAAAACCGGCTGAATCGGGCTCTCGGAATCCATCAACTCCAGGCCGATCTTCCGCGCCCCATGCCGGAATCGCACAATCAGGCCCTGCAGACGCTCGCGCCGCCACTCCTCCGTCTCCGCAATTCGCAGACTGGCCCGGGTCGCCTCCGCGACCGCCGGCGGCATGGCCGTGGTGTAGATATAGGAGCGGGCCTGCTGAATCAGGGTCTCGATCAGGATCCCGCTGCCGGCAACGAAGGCCCCCGAGGTGCCCAGCGCCTTGCCGAGGGTCCCCATCAGGATCGGCACATCATCCTGGCCCAGGCCGGCGGCCGCAACACTGCCCCTCCCCTGCGGGCCAAGGACACCGATACCATGTGCATCGTCGACCATCAGCCAGGCGTCATGCCTGCGACAGATGCCATTCAATTCAACAACCGGGGCCACGTCGCCGTCCATGCTGAACACACCATCGCTGACGACCAGGCGACGACCGCCGCTAACCGACTCGAGCTGACCGGCAAGGGCCTCCACATCCGAATGCGGGTAACGCCTGAACCGGGCGCGCGAAAGCAGGCCACCGTCAATCAATGAGGCATGGTTGAGCCGGTCCTCGAAAACGCTGTCACCGCGCCCCAGCAGGGCGCTGATCACACCGAGATTCGCCATGTAACCGGTCGAAAACAGCAGTGCACGCTCGCGCCCCGTGAACTCCGCGAGTTCCTCTTCCAGTGCGTGATGCGCCTTGCTGTGTCCGCTGATCAGATGCGCCGCGCCACTGCCGACGCCGTAACGCGCCACACCACGGTTCATCGCCTCGGCCAGCCGGGGATCAGCGGCAAGCCCCAGATAGTCGTTGGAGCAAAAGGCCAGCATCCGCCGGCCATCGATCACCAGCTCAGGCCCCTGCGCCCCCTCGGTAACGCGCCGGCTGCGATATAGCCCCTCGGCACGTCTCTGCTCAAGCGCCCTGTCGAGGTCAAACGCCATGGATCGGATCCGCTGTTGAAAACGCCGAGGATGCAATAACGCGGCGTCTTCCCGGTTGATCAACGCACCACGCGGCCAAAGCAATCATGATCTCTGCGCCCCTGTGACCTCTGCGTCCCTTTACTCCCGGAGCAAACCAACCCGGTCAGTGCCCCGGTCCACTGCAGACCTGCCGGTCGGCTTCGAATTCGACGGTCTCCATGTTGATACCCAACCGTTCGAACAGGGCCCGGTCATGGTCGGCGCCGGGGTTGTCGGTGGTCAGCAGGCGCTCACCGTAGAAGATCGAATTGGCGCCGGCAAGAAAACACAGCGCCTGGGTCTCATCGCTCATATCGGTACGGCCGGCAGAGAGACGCACATAACTCTCAGGCATCAGGATGCGCGCAACCGCAATGCTGCGCACGAACTCGAGCTGGTCGAGTTCGTCCACGCCATGCAGCGGGGTGCCCTCCACCTGCACGAGCATATTGATCGGAACGGACTCCGGATGCTGCGGCAGATTCGCCAGTTCCTGCAGCATGCGCGCACGATCGGTGCCGCTCTCGCCCATCCCCAGGATTCCTCCGGAACAGACATTGATCCCCGCCTCACGCACAAATTCGAGCGTATCCAGGCGATCCTGGAAGGTCCGGGTGGTGATCACATTGCCGTAAAACTCCGGCGAAGTGTCGAGGTTGTGGTTGTAGTAGTCGAGTCCCGCGTCACGCAGGCGCTCGGCCTGGGGCCCGGTCAACATGCCCAGGGTCACACAGGTCTCCATCCCCAGGTCACGAACCGCGGTAATCATCTCGATCACCTTGTCGAGGTTCTTGTCGGTTGGATTGCGCCAGGCCGCACCCATGCAGAAACGCGACGAGCCCTTGGCCTTGGCCGCCTGAGCCGCCTCGATCACCTCGTCTAGCGGAAGCAGTTTCTCTCGCTCCAGTCCGGTGTCGTATTTGGCGCTCTGCGAGCAGTAGGAACAGTCCTCGGCGCAGGCCCCGGTCTTGATCGACAGCAAGGTGCTGACCTGGACCTGGTTGGCATCGAAATTTTCACGGTGCACCGTCTGGGCACGAAAAACCAGGTCGTTGAACGGCAGTGCAAAAAGCGCGCGGATCTCGTCCAGCGACCAGTCGTGGCGGGTCTCGGCTGCAGTCATTTCATGCCTCCTCGGCAGGTGCGTTCGTTTCAGTCAGTTCGATATCGGGCCAGTCTTCGCGACGGATGCGCGCAATGGACCAGAGCGACCAGGGCACGATCACGGCCACCCCCACCCCCCAGGCAATCAGCCAGGGCGTGATGCCGCGACCCGGAAAAAAGGTGCCGATAGGGATGATGGCCCCCATCACCGCATAGAAGCGGTAGGCCGCATGCTGGGTGTAGTAACCCACGCGTGGGTTGGGGTGATGCCGATGCATCGCGTAGATAAGGATCGAGCCGCCGAACCAGAGTACGGGCAGCGGCGGCAGCAGCATGCTGATCATATTCCCCAGGTCCATCTGCATGGCGGCAAAGCGCGAAGAGCGGCCGCTCAGGATTCGGGCTGGGCTGGATGTGGCTGCATCCATTAGGATCGGGTCTCGACGGCGTAAGGAAGCGCCATCATAGGTGGGGATCGCCCACTGTCAACCGAAAAGGACTTCAATGGTTAACATATGGTCAATTATTAGACAAATCACCGGCATCGCCTGCGCATTGTGCCACCAGCCCGGCGACCGACTCTGCAGTACGTGCGCGCAGGCTCTGCCCTACAACCACAAGCCCTGTCCGCGCTGCGCCCTGCCCCTGCCTGAAGCGGCCTCAGATGCGGTCTTGTGTGCCGACTGCCAGGCGCGTGCCCCCAGATTCGACAAAGTCGTGGCCCCCCTGCTGTACCAGCCACCGGTCGATGATCTGGTGGCCAGCCTCAAGTATCACCAGCAGTTTCACCTGGGTCCGGTGTTGACCGAAATCCTTGCACAGGCCGTAAGGAAGGAGGGAAGCGGGGTGCAAGTCTTGCTGCCGGTCCCCATGCCGGGGCCCGGGTTGCGGGAACGTGGGTTCAACCAGGCTGCCGAACTGGCCCGCCACCTGTCGTTACAGCTGAAAATACCCTGGTCCGTGCAATACCTGACCAGAGTTCGCGGCAACCGGCACCAGCAGTCCCTAAGGCGCAATCAGCGTCGACGCAATGTGCGCGGTGTCTTTGCCTGCAGCGGCAAGCCGCCGGCCCGGGTCGCGCTGATCGACGACGTGATGACCACCGGGGCCACGGCCGAAGAGGCAAGCCGTATCCTGAAACGCGCCGGGGTGGCCCGGGTCGAGGTATGGACCGTGGCCCGCACATCGCGTGACCACTGGACATTCCGCGGCCAGAAACGGTAACCGCAGTCGGCTCAGCGGTCAGCGAGGACCCGCTCTTTCATCTCGCGGCGCTCCTGGGCGTCGATGGTAAGCGTCGCAATCGGACGCGCTTTGAGTCGCATCACACCGATCGGCTCGCCGGTATCCTCGCAATAACCGTAGCTGCCATCGTCGATCCGCTCCAGCGCCTGCTCGATCTTGCGCTGCAGCTTGCGGTAACGGTCGCGGGTGCGCAGTTCCAGACCATGCTCGCTCTCACGACTGGCACGATCGGCCTCGTCGCCGACCTCCTGATACGACTGGTCACGCAGGTTGTCCAGCGTCTCCTGTGCCTCGGTCATCAGTTCCTCGCGCCAGCGAATCAATTGGCGCCGAAAATACTCCAGCTGCTGAGCACTCATGTACTCCTCGTCTGCACTGGGTTCGTAATCGGCCGGAAGTTCCACCGTCATGCTTTTCTGACTCCGAAGTATTGCTTAAGGCCGCGGGTTTTTAGCCTACCCAGCCGACAGAATCAAGCCCGAGTTTCGCGAAATCCGTTAACTGGCCAGAAAAACTACAGGCGATCCAAGCATTCGGGTGGCCGCGGCGCAAACGGATCGGCGAAAAAGCCACGCACCAGATCGGCCGCACAGAGATGGCTGTCGAGCACACCGTGACCGACCGCCGGAAACACGAAAAGATGCCCTTTGCTGAGATGGGCCTGCGCCGATTCCGCCCATTCGGGCGGCGTCACCGGATCGAATTCTCCGGCCAGCAACAGGGTCGGGACGTCAGACACGACCGGCGTCCGAAACACTGCCGGTGCCTCACCCGACGCCCAGAAACGGCAGGCATGATACTGCCAGTCGAAGCGTTTGATCTCCGCCACGCGCGGATGCTGCTGCAACTGCTGTTGGGCATCGCGCAGATCGATCGGTCCGGCGTCGTGGCAGTCGACCGAACCGGCCACGGCATCGCTGACCGCGTCGTCCAGCAGTGAATCGACACCATCCTGGATCAGGCCGCGCAAATGGCTGTCCAGGCGCCCTTCCGCGAGCGCGCGGATGCTCGACGGCAACCTCGGTATTGCATCCCACTGGTACATCGCCTCGAACAACAGCCAGGCGAGGTCCTCGTGATCGTAGACCACTGCGATGTCCCCCCCGGTGTCCGGATCACGCACGCTGAGCCTGATCAGCTCCCTTTCCACACGTTCGAAGGCCCGCTCGAGCTGACCGCTCAGCTCATCGACCGATTCCGGACACTCGGCTGCGAGCTCGCATATCCGGGTGAACAGCTCCAGGGAGCGCTGCAGCAGCCAGGCATCGCTGAGTTCGGCATTCACCGCGGGGGGGTACACCGAATCAAGCACCACGGCGCGCAGATGCTGCGGTGAGCTGCGCATGATCTCCAGGGCCACACGGCTGCCGTACGAGACGCCGTACAGATCCCACTGTTCAAACCCCATGGCACGCATCAGGTCGGTCGCGTCGGTGGCATTCAGGCGGGTGTTGAAGCGCCGCAGGTCAAACCCCTCCGTGCGAATCCGGTCATGACAGCTGCGGGTGGCATCGCGCACCCGGCGGTAGGCCTCCTCGGTCGGCAAGGGCAGCGGCAACAACTCGCGGCGCAGGTCACGCAGTTCGGGGCAATCGAGCGTCGGTTGCGACAGACCGACCCCACGCTGGTCGTAAAGCACCAGACCGCTCTCCCAGCGCGTCTCCTTCACCCAGTCCAGCCAGAAGCCCACCTCGTCGGCTTCAAGCCAGGTCGATCCCCCGGGGCCACCGGCGATGTACTGGACAGGCGGCCCAGGTCGGTCCCAGAAAAACGGCGGCAGATACACCACCGGCAAGACGAAATTTTCTGGCGCTGCGTCGGCCTCGGGCGCGGTATGAAAATGCGCGCAATGCATCGGGCGCCACAACGGCTTGTCGAACCAGCAATCCACCCATTCGAGGCGCGCTCCATTTGCCAGCTCCATTCCAGCCGGCGGCGCATGCAGGGTATGCCAGGACCACCACAGTGCCGGCAACAGCAGGGCCGGCCAGAACGCCCAGCGCAGAATGACCATCATCCCTGTGCAAGCAGGTAATCGGCGAACAGACCGAAGAACACCAGCATGCCGAAATAATGGTTGTGCAGGAATGCACGGAAACAGGCCCCGGTATCACGCCCGCGGATCAGCCACTGATGGTAGCCAAACAGGCCGGCGCCACCCACCAGTGCAGCCTGATAGGTCACACCCCGCCCTGCCATCTCGCCCACCTGCCACAGCAGCGCCAGCATCAACAGTTGCAGCAGTCCGATTGCCAGGCGATCGAATCGACCGAAAAGAATGGCCGTCGACTTGATTCCGACCTTGAGATCATCCTCGCGGTCGACCATCGCATACATGGTGTCGTAGATCAGCGCCCAGACCACGGTCGCTGCAAACAACACCCAGGCGACCGGCGGGGTCTGATTCTGCAACGCAGTGAATGCCATCGGTACCGCCCACCCAAAGGCCATGCCCAGCACCAGCTGCGGCATATGCGTATAACGTTTCATGAACGGGTAGCTCGCCGCCAGCGCGACGGCAACAAAGGAATATGCAATCGTCCTGGCATTCAGGGTCAGTACGAGGCCGAAGGCGAGCAGACTGAGCACCAGGAACACCGCCACCGCCTCACGCGGTGAAACCAGGCCGGTGGCCAAGGGGCGTTGTGCCGTGCGAGCCACATGACCATCGAGATCGCGATCTGCATAGTCATTGATGGCGCAGCCTGCCGAACGCATCAGCGCCGTACCGAGCACGAACACCACCAGCGTCCACCAGGGAGGGATACCCTCCGCAGCCACCCAGAGCGCCCACAGCGCCGGCCACAAAAGCAGATAGATACCGATCGGGCGATCTGCCCGCACCAGCAGCCAGTAATTACCCAGCCGGGTCTGCCAGTCCTTCGCCGTGCTTGTCTGCTGCACAGGGTTCATGTCCGCAGTTTGGGTATTCCCGGCAGGAACAGTTCGTTGACCAGAATCAGTTCGCCGCCATAATCGAACAAGGTACGTCGCCCCCACAGGGCATCCGGTTGGCGACGCATATGGCTGGTGGCGCGCGCGAACAGACGATGACGTGGGGTGACCCGCGCGACCTCGACCCGCAGCCGGCGCGTGGTCGGGTTGGAAAACAACACCTCACCGAGCGGGCGGCGTCCGAGCTGGGTCAGGGCATGCACTGGCCCGCGCAGGCTTTTCATGGGTATCAGCGTGCGAGCAAAGACGTGGGCCTGAAGGCCACAATAGAGTTTCACCTCACGCACCACAGTCGCCTGCGCCGGGCCACCGGCAAGCAGCGCCGCCTCGCTGGGCAGCGCGCAGCCCTGGCCCTGGGAAATCAGATCGACCCGGAAGCTGCCACGGGCGCTGGCGATCACCGAGCGGGTCAAAGAGCCATCATCACTCAGCCAGGCGTGTATGTGCGGTGTGACACCCGGCAAGCGGCGCGACGACAGTTCCGTCCATACGGGTTCGCGCAGGGCACTTTTTCGGGTTTTTGTGCGTCGAAACATCGTGATCGCTGCAGGTATGATCGCGCGATTATCGCATGCCGGCGCAGACGTTTTAGTCCAAATTGCGCCGCAGGCGCGCATGCATGTGGAAAGGCCCTGTGTAGAGCGGCTGGCGGATCTGCACTTTTTCGACCCTGGCACCATCGCCAGGCCCGTCGAACCGGACCTCGAGACCAGAGGCATGGTGTTGTCCAACCAGGGTGCAACGCACACTATGCTCGAGACCACGCCATTCACACTGGGTGTCTGCCATACCGCTTGTGCGAAGCTTTGCCCTGACCTGCGGATGGCTGTCGCCAACCGCGATCTCCTGCCACTGGGCCGGCACCTCGAGGCGCTCGCTGAGAGAGACGAGGTACACGGGTACGAGCAGAGCGGCGATCAGCAGCAACGCCCGACGGAGGATTCTCAGTATTCGGTTTGTGGTTTGTCGATACATGGGAGACGTATTAAGCGGGCGAATCCGGTTTTTCGCACTACTCGGTTTTGCTGCGCCTGCCAGCCTCAATCAAACCCAAATATCCGCATACAGCACCTTCCGGGCGACACGGCCGATTTTGCATCGCTCCGACCCCAGGGAGCGGCTACCCGGAGCGGTTGAATCGCTTCCACGGACAAATCGTCAGTTTGACTCGCTCGACTCGGAATGATCTCGCATCACAAGCCTGCCCGACCAGGAAGACACCGGCATAGCGACAACCCCGGCATCGGGGTCGCGCTTCACACCGGGTTGGTCCTTGCCCGGTCAGGTTTCCATGCTGGATTTCGGTCCATGCAGCTCCACCGGCTTGGCGCGCTTCTTGCGCATCCGGATGTTGAGCGCCTCGACCGCGAAGGAGAAGGCCATCGCGAAGTAGATGTAG
>Ga0316189_10003779_pt1 | contig 14668 bp, 12 predicted proteins | sample LowCovwburrow_MG_FD_204930 | JGI IMG/M metagenome (GOLD analysis project Ga0316189, IMG submission 204930) | Coastal sediment microbial communities from Maine, United States - Lowes Cove worm burrow | ecosystem: Environmental > Aquatic > Marine > Coastal > Sediment | place: USA: Maine...
TTTAGACGTATCGTAATTCTTGCACTGCAAGGCAATTAAATGCACTCTTGTCGGGTGTTGCTGTCTGGGAGCGGCAGCACTTGGGAGGAAATAATGACATATAAATTTGCAACAATTACCGATATTAAAGCGATTGAAAAAGAAATGCCGGTTGATGAGCGGTGGACTACCGAAACCGTTTATGAACAGCTTTGCGAAACCCGGGACGCCAATCCGCATAAACCGGCGGTAAGTTTTCAGTTGAAGTCAGGGCCGAAGGATAAGTCGATAACGCTGAGTTGGACGGAACTGACCCAAAAAGTTACACAGTGCGCCAACCTGTTTCGCTCGCTGGGTGTCGGAAAAAATGATGTGGTGGCCTATTTGCTACCCACCAGCCATGAGACACTTATAACTTTGATGGGCGGAATGACCGCAGGGATTGTAGCCCCGATTAACCCAACGCTGGAACCTGATCAAATCGCGGCATTGTTGCGGGAATCCAAAGCCAAGGTTCTGGTGACACTGAAAGCTTTTCCGAAAGTCGAAATCGCGCAATTGGCCGCAGAGGCTGTTGCACTGACCCCATCTGTTGAAACCGTGATAGAGGTTGATTTGCTGCCGCATTTATCACCTCCATTAAGCTGGATTGTACCGTTTATCCGCCCTAAATACCCCATAAAACATAATGCAAAAGTTATCGATTTTAATGACGCACTTGCAAGCCAGAGTGATGACGCCTTGGAGTTCGCAGAAACGGGTGACCGGTTTTGCGCGCATTTCCACACAGGCGGCACCACGGGGATGCCCAAGATCGTGCAGCACAAACATTCAGGTGTTTTGTATAATGGCTGGCTCGGTGCATCGTTGCTTTATAAACCAGAAGACAATGTGATTTGCCCGCTACCGCTATTTCACGTATTTGCCGCCTATCCGATTTGGGCAGGGTGCTTGTGTTCCGGGGCACATATGATCATGCCAACGCCTGCGGGTTATCGTGGTGAAGGTGTTTTTGACAATTTCTGGAAACTGATTGAACGCTGGGATGCAACATTTTTTGTAACCGTACCGACAGCGGCCTCTGCTTTACTACAGCGCCCTGTTGATGCTGATATTTCCACGCTGAACGCAGTATTTTGCGGCTCGGCACCCTTGCCCGTGGAATTATTCAAAAGGTTTCAATCGGTTACGGGGATTGAAATTATAGAAGGTTACGGCATGTCGGAAGCCACATGTCTGGTGTCAGCCAACCCAGTAAGTGGTCTGCGCAAAGTCGGGTCTGTCGGCATTCCTTTACCTTATACGGATGTGAAAATATTTAAATGTGATGATGATGGTAAAGTCATCAATGAGATGAAATCCGACGAGGTGGGGGAGATTTGCATCTATAGCAAAGGTGTCGTTGTTAACGAAACTTATACCGAGGCCCGCAAAAATGAAGGCTTATATGCCAAAGGCAAATACCTGCGTACAGGGGATTTGGGCCGAATTGATAAGGACGGTTATCTGTGGATCACGGGACGCGCCAAAGATCTGATTATTCGTGGTGGTCACAACATTGATCCGGCAATGATTGAAGAGGCTCTGGCAGGGCACGAACAGGTTGCTTTCGCAGGTGCGATTGGCCAGCCAGATGTCAAAGCGGGCGAATTACCTTGTGTCTATGTGGAACTGATCGCAGGTGCGACAGTGACCAAGGAAGAGTTGTTGGCTTTTGCGAAAGAGCATGTACATGAACGCGCAGCGGTTCCGAAATATCTGGAAATTATGAGCGAGCTGCCGAAAACCGCTGTCGGAAAAATTTTCAAACCTGACCTGCGTAAAGCTGCAATTACCCGTATTTACAATGCGGCCCTTAAGGAGGCCGGTTTGAATGTCAGCGTCGTCCGTGTCGTAGAAAGTAAAAAACGCGGACTAGTGGCACAACTTACGAAAGTGGACGAGCGGATTTCGGATAAGACTGTGACGAAGGTTCTGGGTGGGTTCATTCGCCCCTGGGAATGGGCTGAATAAATTTAGATCGGGCAGACTGCCCGATCACGCCTTTTAGCGGTTCTGAAAAGGAGGTGCACAGTTAAGCGTTTTGCCCTGCAAACTGTGCCTGCATTTCGTCACGTGCATCATCACTGATCTTGGCAAACATCACCTCTGGCACAGTGAACACATGCCCCGCTTGCAAGCTGTTCAGTGCTTTGGCCACATCAGTGGGCCATGCGGCTTTTGTTTTCATAGCATTTAGCATCAAAGCGGTTGCATCGGGGATGAAGGGTTCTGAAAGTACTGCATATAACGGGATTAGGTTAAGCGCAAAACGTACTGTTGCAGCGGCCGCATCCGGGTCAGTTTTAAACATAGCCCAAGGGGCCGCCGTTTGCAGATATTCGTTTCCAATAACCCAAATGGCCCGCAAATCGGCCGCAGATTTGCGAATTTCCATCGCTTCCATATGGCTTTCATAAGCTTTGAGGCGTTTTGCAATCTCTGTAATGACGACCTCTTCAGCCGCACCAAATGTGCCACCCGCAGGCACCTCTTCACCATATTTTGCGCGGCAAAATTTGGTAATGCGCGATACGAAATTACCCAGCACATCGGCCAGATCCTTGTTCACGGTGGCTTGAAAATTTTCCCATGTGAACTCACTGTCGGAACTTTCGGGAATGTGCGTAAGCAACCACCAGCGCCAATAGTCAGATGGCAGGATGTTCAGGGCCTGATCCATGAAGACACCGCGCCCTTTTGACGTGGAAAACTGCCCGCCGTCATAGTTCAGGTAGTTGAAGGATTTGATGTAATCGACCAGTTTCCACGGCTCATTTGACCCCATGATCGTGGCGGGGAAAGAAAGAGTGTGAAATGGCACATTGTCCTTGCCCATGAACTGGACGTATTTCACATCTTCAGCACCCTTGTCAGTGCGCCACCAGCGTTCCCATGCACTTGCGTCCAATCCTTGCGCTTCGGCCCATTCGGCGGTGGCGGCGATATATTCGATGGGGGCATCAAACCAGACATAGAAGACTTTGCCTTCCATACCGTCCCATTTCTGATCGCCGCGTTTCACCGGAATACCCCAGTCTAGGTCCCGGGTGATACCGCGATCACGTAATCCGTCACCGTCATGCAGCCATTTCTTGGCGATGGATGTGGTCAGGATCGGCCAGTCTTTTTTGCTGTTGATCCATGCGTCCAGCTTATCGCGCATGGCCGATTGTTTCAGATACAGATGCTTGGTTTCGCGTACTTCCAGATCTGTTGAGCCTGAAATAGCCGAGCGTGGATTGATTAGGTCGGTGGGGTTCAACTGTTTTGTGCAATTTTCACACTGGTCACCGCGGGCACTGTCATAGCCGCAATTCGGGCATTCGCCTTCGATATAGCGATCAGGTAGATAGCGGCCGTCCGCATTGGAATAGACCTGCTTTTCACTGACTTCTTCGATCAGACCGTTTTCGGCCAGCTTAGCTGCTAAATGCTGTGTCAGCGCATGATTTTGCGGGCTGGACGAGCGCCCAAAATAATCAAACGATAGACCGAAACCCTTGGCCAGATCGGCCTGTACTTCGTGCATTTCTGCACAGTATTCAGCCACGTCCTGCCCCGCTTTGGCAGCGGCAAGTTCCGCAGGTGTGCCGTGTTCATCCGTGGCGCAGATAAACATCACCTCGCGCCCCATTGCGCGGTTGAAACGGGCATAGACATCGGACGGCAATTGACTGCCGACAAGATTGCCTAAATGTTTGATGCCATTGATATAGGGTAGGGCGGAAGTGATTAAGATACGTGTCATGTATAAGCCGAAGTGTGGTTTCAGCCCCGATGTACCCCAAGCTTTGCCAAAGGGCTAGTCGAGATTTTTACGTCGCAGCAGTTTGCCAATGGTAAATGTGGTTCTGGGGGTATAGCGGTATCCGGTTTTATCTGTGGATGAAGGGCGTGCGCGCATGCGCATGACGCCGAATACGACAAGCCCTACATGTGCGATTGTGATATAACTGAATAGGGCCGAAGGGCCAAAGTATTGGATCAGAACCGAGGCAATGAACGGGCTGAAAATTGCCCCGATACCATAGCAGAACATCAAAGATGCGTTCAGTTCCACACGTTGTTCAGGTGTAGTGAAGTCATTTGCGTGGGCCACCGAGATTGAGAATATCGGATAGGTGAACAGACCGAACATAAAGGCCATGATGTATATGATGTTCGGGTTTTGCGGATTGATCCAGGCAAAGCTGGAACAAATGGCTATACTTGCGATGGAAACCCAGATTAAAACCCAGCGGCGATCGTATTTATCGGCAACCCAACCTATCGGAATTTGGACTAAAGCCCCGCCAACAAGCACAATCGCCAAAAAGTTCCCGATCTGGATAGGGCTCAACCCCACATCCTGCCCGTATAAAGGGCCAACCATGCGAAACGAGGATGAGCTGACCCCGGCTATAATTACACCGGCCACACCCAGAGGTGATGTGATTGCGGTGCGAATGGGATGCAGACGCGGGCTTGCCGGTGCCGCGGGTTGTTTTGAGGTGGTCAGTGCAAGTGGCAACAGGCTGGCACAGGCTAAAATAGCTAGAAAATTATATGAAAGATAAGCTGCCGGTTCCAGAAAACCGATCATCATTTGGGCAACGGATGAGGCACCGATGTCGACAACACGGTATACACCCATTACGCGCCCTCGGTTTGTATTGGTCAGTTTGGCTTGAAACCAGGCCTCGATCACGGTGTAGCAGCCTGCAACGCCCAAACCTGTCAGAATCCTTAAAAACACCCAGAATGGTACATTGATCAGCATTGGGTGCGCAATGGCACCGATTGTCACCACCGCAGCAAAGGTCGCGAATGTACGTGAATGGCCGACGGACCCGATCAGACGCGGTGCCCACCAGCACCCGATAAAGAAGCCAAAGAAATGTGCCGATCCCAACAATCCGATCTGGGTTTTGGAAAAGCCCACCTGTATGCCCGAAAGCGCATCAAGCGGTGAAATTGATCCTGCACTAAGCTGCAATATGGCAACGGAAAACATCAGGGCGGCGAAGGATATGATCAGGCGCATGTTTGGTTCGCTTTGAAACTGTTTTGATCACTGTGATTGATCGGACTGCCACCGTCTAGGGCAACTAGCGACTTAGGATGTCGTCTTTGCCGATAAATACAGCATAAAGCCGTGAAACGATCAACGCCGTCGTATATCGAAATTACTTTGCAAACGCGTCAGGTTGCGCTTCATGCGCCATATGATCCAGTACCGCATTCACAAAACTGGCCTCACGCCCATCGGGAAAAAAAGCCTTGGCCACATCGACAAATTCTGAAATAGCTACTTTAGGCGGGGTTTTCCCAACAACAAGTTCGGCGCCTGCTGCACGAAACAAGGCCCGAAGGGTCGAATCTATACGGTCGATCGGCCATTTGGCAACTAGGGCGCGATCCGTCATCTGGTCTATTTTTGCCTGATTGTTTACGGCTTCAAAGATCAAGGTTTCAAACAGATTTACATTGCCGCGCACAAATGCGCCTTCTTCGACCTCTGCCCCGAAACGGTGATCCAGAAACTGCTCGTGCACCTCGTCCAGCGTGGTATCGCCCGCTTCCATCTGGAACAAGGCTTGTACGGCATAAAGCCGTGCGGCTGATTTCATTTGTCTGCTGTCGGGCTTGGTCATACCGTTGTCTTACCGTTTGTTTTATCCGCAATGATGATATTTTCGGAGGCGGGTTTAAAACCGATACCACTTGTAGGCTTATTGAAGCGATTGTTCAGCGCAATCAAGTGCAAAGCGGCCTCTGCCGCCCCGCCACCCTTATTTTGTCCTTGATAATCCGCGCGCACTTTGGCCTGATCTCTATTTTCAACGGTTAGAATGCCGTTGCCGATACAAAGTCCCTGCAACCCCAGTTCCGACAAGCCGCGTGAACTGTCATTACAAACCGTGTCATAATGGGTGGTTTCACCGCGAATAATACAGCCCAAGGCGACATAGCCCTGATATTTATTATTGTTGCATGCCAGGCGGATGGCGATCGGTACTTCCAATGCACCCGGCACTTCTGCTACATCATATGTAGCCCCGGATGCAGTAATTGCAGCCTTGGCACCCGCCAACAAGTTATCGGCGACGTCTTTGTAATACGGCGAGATCACGATCAGCAGGTGTGGTGTATGATCGTCGAACTTCGGTGCAGGAAGGCTGTGGTGGCTTTCGGCTTGGGCCATTATGTTAATCCTTCGTAATTGGCTGTGTGCCAACGATTTCAAGGTGATAGGCATCCAGCCCGATAAATTTTGGTAACGGAGTATCCGTTAGTAAGGTAATCTTGGTTAGCCCTAGCGTTGACATAATTTGGGCACCAAGCCCTGTGTGGCGTAAGGTGCGCGGATGATGTTCCTCTTGAACCGGCAGTTTTGTGTCGAGGTCGCGAAACAAAATTACAACGCCGCGACCTTCTTTAGCGATATGCTCCATAGCACAAGACAGTTTATCACCATTGCCCGGGCCAATGCCAAGGGCATCCTCGTATACGTTCTGGGCGTGTGTGCGTACCAATACGGGTTCTGAAGTGGCGATATCCCCTTTGGTTAATACCACGTGTTCGATGCCTTCGGTCTGATCGGTGAAAACCCGTATCTGCCAGTCGCCGCCATATTGGGACGTGATCATACGACTGTCGGTTTCGCGCACCAGATTGTCATAGCGCAGTCGGTGCGCGATGAGATCGGAAATAGTGCCAATTTTCAGGGCATGTTTTTGGGCAAACTCAACCAAATCGGGCAGGCGGGCCATGGTGCCGTCTTCGTTCATGATTTCGCAGATCACGCCCGATGGATTCAAGCCTGCCAGACGTGCAACATCCACGGCCGCTTCGGTGTGACCGGCACGCACCAGAACGCCACCATCGCGTGCGCGCAACGGGAAGACATGGCCCGGTGTGGCAATGTCATCGGTGCGTACTTGCGGGTTGATCGCCACAGATACGGTGCGGGCGCGGTCATGGGCGGAAATGCCGGTGGTGACACCCTCACGCGCCTCAATCGACACGGTAAACGGTGTTTCGTGGCGCGACGAATTGGAACTTGCCATCATGGGTATGCCAAGGCGGTCGATTTGCTCGCCCGTAAGGGTCAGGCAGATCAGCCCGCGTCCATGTGTGGCCATGAAATTCACCGCTTCGGGTGTGGCCATTTGTGCGGGGATTACCAGATCACCTTCATTTTCGCGATCTTCGTGGTCGACAAGGATAAACATCCGCCCGTTGCGGGCGTCTTCGATAATGTCTTCAATGGGGGAAATGATTGCTGCCATCTAATTGCCCTGCATATCGTTCAGCCGCGCCACATAACGGGCCAATGTGTCTATTTCCAGATTGATCGGGTCGCCAATAGCCAAATCACCCCAAGTCGTTTCGGATTTTGTGTGGGGAATAAAATTTACGTCAAAGCAGGCACCTTCAACCCCGTTTACGGTCAGTGACGTGCCGTTCAGGGCTACCGAGCCTTTGGGTGCGATGAATTTGGCCAATGCTAAAGGGGCTTCAAAGGTGACGCGGGTACTGTCGCCTTCATCTTTGATAGACATGACATGCGCCACTCCATCCACATGGCCCGACACGATATGGCCACCCAGTTCGTCACCGACTTTCAAAGCGCGTTCCAGATTGATCTTTGCGCCGATTTGCCATTTCGCGCCAATATTGGTTTTTGACGTGGTTTCAGCGGAAATCTCTACGTCAAACCAGTTCTGCGCGTCAGTCGCGCCTTTTTCTATTACGGTCAGACAAACCCCGCTACAGGCGATAGAGGCCCCAAGGCCAATGCCGTTGTGGTCGTAATGCGTGTTGATCCGCGCCCGCAGATCCCCGCGTTGTTCCAATTTGGAAACGGTGCCAATATCTGTGATAATACCAGTGAACATACCTTATCCTTTAGCTCGCGATAAGTGGATTTAGCCTGTCATTGCGATAACGGCAAGGCAAAGTGGAGTCAAACAGGATCAAAGTAGCAATGGGTCTGTTTCACTTACCATTCAGATAAAAATGAGCTATGGCTGAGTCTCTGTATAACTTATGCTGCTCACCGACTGGAATATTATGACGAAAGAAGACAGTTCTGATCGGAAGTTCCTGTTTTTACAAGGACCGCACGGGCCGTTTCAATATCATTTTGCAAAGCGGCTTTTGAAGCGTGGAATTCAGGTTCACAAGATATGTTTTAATGCAGGTGACAGTTTTTTCTGGCGCGATCGTAAAACAAGGTCCAATTTTATCGGCACGTTTGATGAATGGCCGGATTTTGCACTGGAAACCCTAAAGCAGGGTTATACCGATCTTATGGTTTATGGAGATAACCGCCCTATTCATATCGCGGCTGCAAAACATGCCGCGACACTGGGCATTACAGTGCATTATCTGGAAGAAGGCTATTTGCGGCCTTATTGGGCCACTTATGAACGCGGTGGGGTAAATGGCGACTCTCGTTTGGTCAAAACATCCATTGCACAGATGCGCAAGGACATCATGGGTGTTGAAATGCAACAACTGTCCGCACCTGTACGCTGGGGAGATATGCGCCAACATATTCTATTGGGCGCAATTTATCATTGGCATGTGATGTTTAGAAATGGGGCGTTTCCAAATTATGTATCGCATCGGGATAATTCGGTACGTAGCGAGTTTCGCCTGCATTTTATGAAACTTCTGAACCGTATTCCCCATGGCATTCAGCGCATGATCAGCACAAGGCGGCTGATCGCCAGTGGGGTGACATATCATCTGGGGATATTGCAACTTAGCCATGATGCATCAATCAGACGTTATAGCAAATACACAGGCATGGATGTGTTTATGCGCGAATGTGTGGAAAACTTCGCCAAACATGCGCCAAAACACCATCATCTGGCTTTTAAGGCCCATCCACTGGAGGATGAACGCAAGCCTTTGGCGCGGGTCGCGGAAGAATTGGCCAAGGAATTTAATGTAGTAGGGCGTATTCATTATATCCGTGGCGGAAAGCTGGCCCATATTCTGGATTTTGCTGCGAGCGTCGTAACGATAAATTCAACGGCAGCGCAGCAGGCCCTATGGCGCGGTTTGCCGCTAAAGGCGATGGGCGCAAGTGTTTATGATAAGCCGGAATTTACGTCCAACCAAGAGTTAGGGGCGTTTTTTGCCAATCCAAAGAGGCCTGATTTGTCGGCATATCGTGATTATAGACAGTATCTTTTGGCTACATCACAAGTTCCGGGCGGGTTTTACTCACGGGTCAATCGGCGGCTTTTACTACAACAGATTGTAGATTTAGCGTTGAAATCACATGATACATACAAAATGCTGACCAAAACAAGCGCGGCACCTGTGCAACAGTCGGTGCTGCGAAACAACTAAAACAAACAAAGACTAGCAAAAATCATTATAGTTGATTAGATTCAAAGAAAAAACCGAGGCAGTTTAGACGAGAAGGGCAGGTTACATGTCACGTCGCAGTAAATCTTGGGTCCGCAAGGCGGCCCTATTCACTATGGTATTTTCGATTGCAGCTTGTGGTTTGCCACGATCTGGTCCGAAGAAAAATGAAATATTTGCGGGTAGTATTCAACGCGAAGGCAATGCTTTTATCGTATCGGTAAATGACAGGGTCGTGCAAGCGACCAAACAGGCCCCAAGCGTTGGTTTTGATGCTAACTTCCAGCGTGCTGGCCGTGTCGGTGCTGACACTATTCGTGCTGGCGATATATTGGCTCTGACGATCTATGAAAACGTTGACGAAGGGCTTTTGGGTGTTGCCGGTGTGCCATCCACATTGACCGAGCTTCAGGTTGATCAGGCTGGGTTTATTTTTGTACCCTATGCGGGCCGTATCAAAGCATCGGGTAATACGCCTGAAGCGTTGCGCGGTGTTATTACGCGAAAACTGGAAAACCAAACACCTGATCCGCAAGTGATCGTTCGCAGATTGCCGGGCGATGGGTCGACCGTTTCTATAGTGGGTTCAACCGCACAGGGGGTTTATCCGATCGAGGCTTCGACCGCAACATTGTCTTCAATGATTGCAAAAGCCGGTGGTGTGCCGACTGAGCCAGAAAATACGCGGGTCACTGTTATTCGCGGTTCGCACAAGGGGACGGTTTGGCTGGAAGACCTTTATGCCAGTAACAAACAGGATATTGCCTTGCGTCCCGGTGATCGCATCTTGATTAAACAAGATAAGCGCCGCTTTACCGCGCTAGGGGCGACAGGCGCGCAATCGTTGGTCGAGTTCCCCGCACCAGAGGTTTCCGCAATTGAAGCGATTGCTTTTATGGGCGGGCTTAACAGTAATTTAGCCGACCCAACGGGCATTTTCATTTTTCGCGATGAAAGTGCGGAATATGCAAACCGTGTTTTGGGGCGTGACGACTTTGTGACATCAAAACGTTTTGCCTATGTGCTGAACCTGACAGATCCCACGGGCATTTTCTTAGGTCGCGATTTTGACATTCGCGACGGCGATACGATCTATGTAACTGAAGCCCCTTATGTGGTATGGGTGAAAACTCTGGCTGTTTTAACGGGGTCAGTCGGTGCTGCGGCATCCATTACAAGCATAGGTGGCAGTTAACTAAAAATGTTTCTGACATGACGAAAACCACAGGCGCGCCCAGCAAAACCACACAAGCGCGCCTGTATGCATATAATCTTGGGTTTGTATTTCAACGACGCCTGCGCAAAATCCTAAAAGCACATGGACAGAATATCAGGTTCGGATTGCCAATTGGTAAATTCACTGCTGTTGCCATTTGGGGGCGTAAACCCGTTGCAAAGCGCGGCATGGCTGTGGCGCGATATTGCAAGAAGCCGCTTGTGACCATCGAGGACGCGTTCTTGCGTTCGGTTCTGACAGGACGTCAGGGTGATCTGCCTTTGGGTCTGGTGGTGGATGGAACCGGTATCTATTTCGACACTTCATCACCAAACGATTTGGATGTTTTGTTTAAGGAAAGCATCGGTTTGTCGAAAGCGGAATTACAACAGGCCGCCGACAAGATGGCCCATATGACAAGATTGAAACTGTCAAAATACAATGACTTTCTGCACCCTGTGTCAGATTTACCAGACGATTTTGTATTGGTAATAGATCAAACTGTTGATGATGCAGCAATTACACTGGGCGGGGCGAATGCTGCAAGTTTTGCTGAAATGCTGGCCTGTGCAAAGGCTGAAAACCCCGATAAAAAGGTATTGATAAAAACCCACCCCGAAACAATGGCCGGCCTGCGGCAAGGGTATTTTTCCGAAATTGACTGTGATGACCAAACCGCCCTTATCACCGGGCATCTTTGCCCTGCCGGGCTGTTCGAAAAGGCTGCTGAAATCTACTGTGTGACATCGCAAATGGGGTTAGAGGCTATTTTTGCGGGTTACCGCCCGATTATTTTCGGCCGTCCTTTCTATTCTGGGTTGGGGTTGTCGGATGATCGTGGGCCGTTGTGGGACAGAGGGTTGAATTTAAAACCCGAACAGATGTTTTGGGCGACGCATCTGCAGTATTCAAAATGGTATGATCCCTATTTTGATCGCGCTGCGGATTTTCTGACCGTGACGGGAATTTTGCATGCACAGGCACGCCAGTATCAAGACAACCAAATACCTGCCATATGCGTGGGAATGCGCCTATGGAAACGTGGATTTTTACGCAAATTTTTAGCTTGTGGGCGCTGTGCGCCACTATTCTATGACGTTGCAATGGAAGCGGTTGAAACAGCCAGTATAGAAGAAGGCCGGGTTCTGATTTGGGCCGGACGTGAAACGAAAGAAGTAACAACGGCCTGTGCGCACAGGGAAGTCCCTTTGATCCGCGTTGAAGATGGATTTTTGCGCTCTGTCGGGTTGGGTGCACAATTGGTTGCCCCTGTCTCATTGGCCTTTGATGATGCAGGTATCTACTATGATCCGACACGTGCCAGCCGGTTGGAACATATTATCAATGCAAGTGATGCGCTATCAGATATTGACATTGATCGTGCCCGTGTCGTGCGCGAACGCATCGTTGCGTTGAAAATGACCAAGTATAATGTGGCGACAGAAAAGGCGAAAATTGCTGCCGGAAAAGGCCAAGAGATTATTCTGGTGCCGGGGCAGGTCGAAGATGATGCTTCCATCCAAAAGGGCGCGGAGCGGATCAAGACCAATCTTGACCTATTACAAGCCGCGCGCAATGATTTTCCTGACGCCTATATCATTTATAAACCGCACCCCGATGTAGAAGCGGGCTTGCGCCAAGGTGCAATCAAGACGCATGCTTATGCTGATATTGTCGCGGAAAACAGCAATATGGCGACCCTTCTGGAACAGGTTGATCGCGTTGCAACCATAACGTCGCTTGCAGGGTTCGAAGGCTTGTTGCGGGGTAAAACCGTGACTTGTTACGGCAATCCATTCTATAGCGGTTGGGGGCTAACGGATGACAAAGCGGATAAGATTATCCGTCGCAAAGCCAGCCCAAGTTTGGATGCTTTGGTACATGCATGCCTGATAGAATATCCGCGCTATTGGGATCCCGTCACCGGTACACCTTGCCCTGTTGAAGTTGTTTTAGAACGGTTTGAACGTGGACAGATGCGGGTTAAAACGGGGGCTATGGTACGTATCTTGGCCAAATTACAGGGTGTTTTTGCCAGCCGCGCGCGTCTTTGGCGTTAAACGGGGTGCCATTCGGCAATAAGGTCAGGGCCGATACGCCTGTATGATGCCAGCTCAAATCGCGGTGCCTTGTTCAGGGTGATAACACCCATCGCACCCAGATTTGCAATGCCGTCCGCGCCGATTGCGATACCTGCTGTCATGGTGATCAGGCGATCTACATAACTTTCACGGATCAAAGCGGCAGCCAATTTACCGCCACCTTCGCAAAATACCCGCGTGATGCCTCTTTCTGCGATTTTGGCAAGCGTGTCGTTTAACGACAGGCCGCCCGTATCTGCCAAACATGCGATCAGTTCGGCACTAGTTTTGGCCCAAGCCCGCGTATCCGCATCCCGTCCGTGGCACATCCATACAGCCGTGTCTTTGCTTGTTCTGCCTAATTGACTGTCAGCGGGCGTAGACAGATTGCTATCCAAAACGATCCGCACGGGCGCGCGGTGTTTTAGCCCATCCAAGCGTACTGTCAGACTTGGGTCATCGGCCAGGCTGGTGCCACTGCCGACCATTACGGCATCATGACTTGCCCGTAATAGGTGGACATAGGCGCGGGATGCGTCCCCTGTAATCCACTGACTTTCGCCCGTATTGGTTGCAATTTTTCCGTCCAGACTACTGGCCAGCTTTAACGTCACTGCCGGTCGTTTTTTTGTGATACGGGTTAAAAAGCCGATGTTGGCTTGTCGCGCTTCAGCTTCCAAAACGCCACTGCGCAATTCGATGCCTGCTGCGCGAAGCTTGTCCAACCCTTTGCCCGCCACGCGTGGGTCAGGGTCGCCTGTGGCAATTACAGCGCGGGCAATGCCTGCGTTTACCAAAGCATCCGCACAGGGCGGCGTTTTGCCCGTATGGGCGCAAGGTTCCAAAGTAACATAAGCGGTCGCACCTTTGGCCGTCGCACCCGCTTGCGCCAAGGCCATGGATTCCGCATGTGGGCGCCCGCCTGCCTGTGTCCAGCCGCGGCCCAGAACGTGACCGTCTTTGACAATGACACAACCAACGGCGGGATTGGGCCATGTTGTGCCCAATCCACGTGCGCCCAATGCAAGGGCCAGACGCATCCAGCGGTCATCTGCCGAATGCAGTTTCATGGCTAATCTTTATTTGTTTCAGGTGGGCGTAGTTCATGAACAAAATCTTCAAAATCATCAGCGGCCTGAAAGTTTTTGTAAACGGACGCAAACCGCACATATGCCACGGTATCAATGCGTGCCAAGCTGTCCATGACAATTTCACCGATTTTATCGCTGTCTATGTCACTGTCGCCCATGCTTTCCAGGCGACGCACAATGCCCGAGATCATCTGTTCGACGCGATCAGGTTCTACAGGGCGTTTTTGCATCGCGATGTGAACGGAACGGGCCAGTTTATTGCGGTCGAAATCCTCGCGTTTACCGTTCTTTTTGACAATCACCAGATCACGCAATTGTACGCGTTCGTAAGTGGTGAAACGACCCGCGCAAGCGGGACATAAACGACGACGTCTGATCGCTGCGTGATCTTCGGCCGGGCGTGAATCTTTGACTTGTGTGTCAGTATTTCCGCAAAACGGACATCTCATGGGACTCTACCTCGATTTTATTTTTATTATTGTGGATAACTATACAAAGAACTCTAGCATTTGGGTAGAGAAAAGTGATTCTCTCTAAATGTTGTGGTTGGCACTGGCGAATACTTGAAATCCGTAATGAAAATAGGAAACGGAAGATGAAGCATATGATGAAGGGACGTTGTACTTGTGGGGCCGTTCACTATGAAATGTCGGATAAACCGCTGATCGTACATTGCTGCCATTGCCGCTGGTGCCAGCGGGAAAGCGGCTCTGCCTTTGCGCTGAACGCTTTTATCGAGGCCAAACATGTCAGACTGACCATAGGTGCGGTCGAGGCTGTAGATATTCCCAGCGAAAGCGGTGGCGGGCAAAGGGTGCATCGTTGCCCCGCGTGCAAAGTAGCACTTTGGGCCAATTATCTGGGGCTGGGCACGGATTTTTCCTTTGTGAAAG
>Ga0316189_10003781_pt1 | contig 14667 bp, 13 predicted proteins | sample LowCovwburrow_MG_FD_204930 | JGI IMG/M metagenome (GOLD analysis project Ga0316189, IMG submission 204930) | Coastal sediment microbial communities from Maine, United States - Lowes Cove worm burrow | ecosystem: Environmental > Aquatic > Marine > Coastal > Sediment | place: USA: Maine...
ATAAGCTTAAATATTTAAATGCTAACGGATAGTCCACCGCTCTGTTTAGCTCTAAGCAAATAGATTTAGCGTGCGCTCAATGATAGAATTGGTCGCGTTATCTCAGCTTAATTCTTCGGCTAAAAAAAACCGTTGAACAGCTCGTTAAATGAGGTTGCCGATTATCTATGGGTGAACTCAATGCAGGCTTATTTTGTAGTCTGGCGAGATAATACTGATGAATCCTTAAACTAAAGCGGCCTTGAATTGCGCTGAGTCAAAAGGGACAGGCCGCTAAACAATTTTAGGAAACTTCGTGCATATCTTAATCAGTAACGACGATGGTTATCAAGCTCCTGGGCTATTGCTCCTAGCAGATGCGCTTAGAAATCAACATCACAAAGTCACAATTGTTGCTCCGCGTGATGATGTGAGCGGCTGTGGGATGAGCTTGTCTCTGCGACGCTCAATAAATGTCGAAGCGGCTGCGGAGAACCTGTTTATTGTCGACGGAACACCAGCCGATTGTGTTTACATTGGGCTCAATAATTTAGTTGATGAACCTGTTGATTTGGTCATTAGCGGCATTAATAATGGTCCCAATTTAGCTGATGACATTCTTTACTCCGGCACGTTCGCTGCGGCAATGGAAGCACGCCGAATGGCAATGCCGGCTATTGCATTGTCGATTACCGAGCGTTCAGTTCAGCATTACGAAACAGCAGCCTACATCGCAGTTCAAATGAGCAATGCCTTACCATTACTTAACTACAGAAGCTTATTGGCAGTATTAAATGTCAATGTGCCTGATATTCCAGTTGCCGATCTGAGAGGCTTTAAAGCAACAGTGTCGGGTCAAAGAGAGGTACCATTCCCACCTGAAATGCAGAGCTGCGAGGGCAGTATGTCGCAGTACCGACTAGGCCTTGCCGGTGATTTTCGTCGAACTAAACAAAAGAAAATGCGAGATTTCGAGGCGGTGGAGCAAGGCTATGCATCGATCACACCATTCAGCGCCACCTTTGACGATAGCGCTTACATTGATGATGTGCAAACGTGGCTCGACACTCTTAACTGAGTGCTACTAATATGTATACGCAACAGCTAACAAAACCACAATACGCCGGCAGAGGAATGACCTCAGATCGGACTCGTGGCCGTTTAATCGAGCTAATAAAAAGTATGGGGGTTACCGATACAGCAGTTTTATCCGTGATGCAAAGTTTACCAAGACACATATTCGTCGATGAGGCGTTGGCTAGTCGAGCGTACGAAAATACCGCCTTGCCAATCGGTCATGGGCAAACCATTTCACAGCCCTACATTGTTGGCTTGATGACTCAAACATTGTTCAATAAACCACGATCTAAGATTCTGGAGATTGGTACAGGGTGTGGTTACCAGACCGCTATATTGGCCCCTCTGTGTGATGAAGTAGTCAGTTTGGAGCGAATTGTGAAGCTACATAGGCGAGCCCGAGATCTATTGTACGATCTTGGGGTACGCAATGTGAAGTTTCGCCATGGCGACGGCTTTGAAGGAATGCAAGACTTTGCACCCTACGACGGGATATTAGCCGCAGCGGTATCCGAAGATGTCCCTCAAGAGTTGATCGATCAATTGGCTGAAGGTGGTCGTGTGGTCATGCCAGTAGGTAAAGGTGAGAGGCAGGTATTGATTGTGATAGATAAAACCAACACGGGATTAATTGAACGCGAAATTGAAGCGGTCCGCTTTGTTCCGCGTTTAGCCGGTCTTGGCTAAACGCGATTAAACTTAAAATTTGTAGCTTAAACACTCAGGCGTAACCATCTGTGAAACTATTCGAACCAATTTATACTGCTATCTTGAAATGGGCAAAACATAAACATGCCGAACGTTACTTGGCCGGTGTTAGCTTTGCCGAGTCTTCATTTTTTCCGATACCCGTTGATGTGATGCTGGCGCCTATGGTTTTCGCCGAGCGAGATAAAGCATGGCGACTGGCTGCGATCACTACCTTAATGTCAGTTGTCGGCGGAATGTTTGGCTATTTAATTGGCTCATTTTTCTTCGATGCTTATGGAGAGCAAATCCTTAGTTATTTTCATGCGCACGACAGCTTTGAAGCGATTCAGGCTAAATATGCTGCGCATGGAATTTTAATTATCCTGTTAGCCGGTTTTACACCAGTACCTTATAAGATATTTACTATTGCTTCCGGTGTTCTGGGTATCGCCTTCTTACCTTTTGTGCTGTTGTCTTTAGTTGGCCGTGGTGCCAGGTTTTTTATGGTTGCTGGTTTGGTGAAAATGGGCGGCGATAAGCTCGAAGATACAATTCAAAAGCAGATAGAAATCATCGGTTGGGGAACTTTAGGAATAGTTGCCATTGGCGTCACTGCGTACTACTTTTTGCATTAAAGTAATTTTTAACGTTACTTTAATTAATTTCTTAATGGTCCTATTTGCGCTACATAAACTTTATAAGAACAGGTTCTCTGCAGGGCGCTTATCTAAACTTGAGTTCGTTAAGTCTTGTTCGGCCAAGAGCATCGCAGCCTTCGCTTTGGCACTATTAGGTGCCTGTGCTCCACCCGTTAAGGTGGCTGTAGAGGAGCGAGCGGTATTAACGGTTAGGCAGCAAAGCGAAAAAATCGGCGGTCAGATAGTTCGTATCGTGCAGTCAGGGGATACTCTCTACGGTATCGGCTTTGAATCAAACCTAGATGTTAAGGAATTGGCTGCATGGAATGGTATTTTAGATACTAGCCGCTTAAGAGTGGGGCAACGGATTCGACTGACCAAGCCGCCTGGGTTTGTCGCGAAACCGAAGCTTAAGGCACGGCGAAGCCATGAGCACCGTGCCAAGGTTAGACTCGCTCAGCATCCGCGTGATGATCGAGCCTTGCAAGAGAAAGGCAAATCGGCTGTTGCTAAATCTACCACTATGTCCCCAGCAAAGACAACGCCCAAGTCAGTGGGTAAGTCTAAACCTTTAAAGACCAATAGTGACACAGTCCCGAAAAGCCGCAACGTCGCGGGGGTAATTTGGTCTTGGCCCTTTAATGGTAAGGTAATTAGGCGCTTTTCGCCCGCGAAAACACAACAAGGTATCGATATCCTGGGCACTCGTGGTCAAGCCGTTACAGCGTCAGCTCCTGGCGAAGTGGTGTACGTTGGCAATAGCCTAAAAGGCTATGGGAATTTGGTCATTATTAAGCATAACGACAATTTTTTAAGTGCTTATGCCCACAATCAAAAAATCCTTGTGACTGAAGGGCAGATGATCGGCTATCGGCAGGTTATTGGCGCGGTTGGTACGAATAATCGACGAGAGAATGCATTGCACTTTCAAATACGGCGTAAAGGAAAACCAGTTAACCCTCTGAGTTATCTTTCTGCATCGCCTAGCTAGGAAGCCCCTGATCAAGCCTTACAGAGATCATTTAGACTTGATCAGAGGCTCCCTAGGGTATATCTATGCTAACTATTCGGTATTTAGCCTCACTTTTAGGCTTGCAATGGGCGCTTTGCTCGCTACACTATTAGGTCAATATTTTCAGTAATCTAGCGACCGTAATTGGTCTTATATTTGTCATGACTAATGATGACTTTCCTCGCATTAAGCGACTCCCGCCCTACGTTTTTAACATTGTTGGTGAACTAAAAGCCGCGGCTCGAGCCCGTGGCGAGGACATTATCGATTTTGGGATGGGTAACCCTGATCAACCGACTCCTCAGCCAATTGTTGACAAGCTCTGTGAGGCTGCGCAACGCGGCAACACGCATCGCTATTCTGTGTCTAGAGGAATACCGCGCTTACGCAAGGCAATAGCAAATTGGTACGGTGAACGTTTTAATGTTGATATCTGTCCAGAGCGCGAGGCAATTTGCACTATTGGATCGAAAGAGGGTTTAGCTCATTTGGCCATGGCCACAGTTGACAAGGGTGATTCGGTATTGGTGCCTAACCCAGCTTATCCAATACACCCGTACGGCTTTATCATATCCGGAGCTGATATTCGTCACGTGCCGATCGGTAAGGACATCGATTTTTTCGCCGAACTGGAGACGGCGGTTAAAAATATGTTTCCGAAGCCGAAAATGTTGGTGCTGAACTTTCCCAGCAACCCTACCGCACAATGTGTAGAGTTAGAGTTCTTTGAAAAAATTGTTGAGATGGCGATTGAGCACCAATTCTGGGTGATTCAAGATTTAGCCTATGCTGATATCGTATTCGATGGCTATGTTGCGCCGTCAATAATGCAAGTGCCGGGAGCCAAGGATATCGCTGTTGAGTCATTTAGCTTGTCGAAAAGTTATAATATGCCGGGTTGGAGGGTTGGTTTTATGGTAGGCAACTCAAGCCTAATCGGGGCACTGGCGAGGTTAAAGTCATATCTAGATTATGGTATGTTTGCGCCGATTCAAATTGCCTCTATATTCGCGTTGGAGGCACCTGAAGCAAAAGACTGGATTGCCGATATACGAGATATGTATCAACGTCGCAGAGATGTATTATGCGACGGCTTAGAAGCGGCAGGTTGGCCGGTAGATCGACCCAAGGCGACTATGTTTGTGTGGGCTAAAATTCCGCCGCGATTCCTTGAATTAGGCTCAATGGAGTTTAGTAAGTTATTGCTCAAAGAAGCCAAAGTTGCTGTTTCTCCGGGAATCGGGTTCGGAGATTACGGTGATGACTATGTGCGTTTTGGTCTGATTGAGAATGAACACCGCACTCGACAGGCAATTCGTAACATAAAAGCACTGTTACGCCACCCAGAAAGAGTTAAAATCTAGCACAAAACGAAACCACTGATCGATCATTAACCCATTGGTTGATATATTCGGCCAGCACGATTGTTAGCACACAACTATCAAAATTAAATGAAAGCTATAAAAGTAGGTATCTTAGGGTTAGGAACTGTGGGCGGTGGCACCGCATTAGTGTTACAACGCAATGCCAGCGAAATTTCGCGTCGAATAGGTAGGTCGGTCGTGGTGACAATGGCCTCGGTGCGAAATTTAGACAGTGACCGCTTGTGCGACTGTAGTCAATTAACCTTAAGTCAAGACCCTTTCGAAGTGGTAGATGCACCTGAGATTGATATTGTTGTCGAATTGATTGGTGGTGACACGCTGGCTAAAGAATTAATGCTCAAGGCTATCGATAATGGTAAACACGTCGTTACTGCTAATAAGGCGCTAATTGCGCTGCACGGCAATGAGCTTTTTGCCGCTGCAGAAGCCAAGGGCGTTTCGGTAAGTTACGAGTCGGCTGTAGCCGGTGGCATCGGTATCATTAAGGCAATTCGAGAAGGGTTAGCGGGTAATAAAATTGAACTTCTTGCTGGCATTATTAATGGTACTGGCAACTTCATTCTGACTGAAATGCGTGACAAAGGCCGTACTTTTGAGGATGTATTAGCCGAAGCGCAAGCGTTAGGCTACGCCGAAGCTGACCCAACCTTTGATGTTGAGGGCATCGATGCTGCTCATAAGTTGACTATTTTGGCCTCGATTGCGTTTGGTACCCCGCTGCAGTTCGAAGGAGTTTATACCGAAGGCATCTCTAAGCTCAGTCTGACCGATGTTGCTTATGCCCAAGAGCTTGGATACCGTATTAAGCATTTGGGTATCGCGAAGAATAGTCGTGATGGTTTGGAGTTGCGCGTACACCCGGCGTTGATACCGAGCAAGCATTTGCTTGCTAATGTTAATGGCGTGATGAACGCTGTTTTTGTTAAAGGTGATGCGGTTGGTAGCACACTCCATTATGGTGCTGGTGCTGGAGCCGAGCCAACAGCATCGGCCGTGGTTGCTGATATTCTAGATATTGTACGTAGCATAGATGCCTTACCTTCATGTCGAGTTCCTCACCTCGGCTTTCAGCCGGATGCTATACAACAACTACCAGTTAAAGCACCCGATCAGTATGAGTCTGCCTACTATTTGCGTTTTGACGTCAATGATGTAGCAGGAGTGATGTCTAAGTTATCAGCCAAGTTTGCTGATCAAGATATTAGCATCGAAGCTATCACACAGAAAGAACCAAGCCTCGGGCAGGATTTCGTCTCGGTTATCTTCATTACTCAGCGCACTCGCGAAGGTTTGGTTGATCAAGCCATTGAGAGTATCGAGTTAATGGATGATGTGCGTGCAAAAGCGGTTAAGATTCGCGTAGAACATTTTAATTAAGCCGATTATCATCGTGAACAGTAATAACATTAGCAATAAGAGCACCAAAGAGAGTATCAACGATGAGATTTATTAGTACACGTGGCGATGCGCCTGTTCTAAGTTTTGAAGAAGTTGTTTTAGCCGGTTTGGCTAGCGACGGCGGCTTGTATGTTCCAGAAACATTACCAACGTTCTCAGAAGATGAAATAGCTAGCTGGGCTGGCCTAAGTTATCAACAATTGGCGTTTAAGGTAATTCATCCTTTTATCGATGGCGAAATTAGTGACCAAGACCTGACTGCCATCATCGATAAGGCCTACGATTCGTTTAGTCATGATGCAATTGCGCCGTTGGTCCAAACCGGCCATAACGAATGGGTGCTCGAGTTGTTTTGTGGGCCAACGCTCGCTTTTAAAGATTTCGCACTGCAATTTCTCGGCCATCTGCTTGACTTCATTTTGGCTAAACGTCAGCAAAAAGTGGTAGTGATGGGCGCGACATCGGGTGATACCGGTTCAGCGGCAATTGACGGTTGTAAAAGATGTGAGAATATCGATATCTTTATCCTGCATCCACATAATCGGGTTTCAGAGGTGCAGCGCCGACAAATGACAACGGTGATAGCCGATAACGTCTTTAATATTGCGCTTGAAGGTAACTTTGACGATTGCCAGAACATGGTAAAGGCAAGTTTTCGTGATCAATCATTCTTACCCGATGGACGCCAATTAGTGGCCGTGAATTCGATCAATTGGTCGCGTATCATGGCTCAAATTGTGTACTATTTTTATGCATCACTCGCTCTAGGTGGGCCGCATCGAGCAGTATCCTTCTCAGTGCCGACCGGTAATTTCGGCGATATTTTTGCTGGTTATTTAGCTAAGCAGATGGGCTTACCCATCAAACAGCTAATAATAGCAACCAATACAAATGATATTTTACACCGCTGTATCAGTGATAACGACTACAGTAAGAAGGCTTTGCACCAGTCGTTATCGCCAAGTATGGACATTATGGTATCGAGCAATTTTGAACGTTTACTGTTTGATCTGCATGGCCGCCAAGGTTCTGAGATCCAGCGCCTGATGGCCGAGTTTGAAAGTGGCGATATGAGTTTAAGTGATGAGGTTCTTGCCAGTGCGCGTGAGACTTTCTCTAGTTTCCGGCTCGATGACGATGCGACCTTAGGGGTGATTGCTGACACACATCGCCAAAGTGGCTACTTATTAGACCCCCATTCAGCGATCGGAGTGGCTGCGGCCCGGGCTAAGCGGCGCAGCAAGGACGAGCTTATGGTATGTTTGGCGACTGCGCACCCAGCTAAGTTTCCAGATGCAATAGATCAGGCTGCGAAACTATTTCCTGAAGCTAGGCTCGGTCAAGCGGCTTTGCCGTTGCATATGGCTGATTTATTTACGCGTGAAGAGCGAATGACTGTGTTACCCGATGATATTTCTGCGGTACAATCATTCATAACTGAAAATATATAACGCGCCTTATTGGCATTTATGCAAGGCGCTGTTCTTTATAAGGATATTTACGGCTAATTAACTTAACGTTAGGACTCTGTAAACACGTGGTCTCGACGTCGTATTTTCAGTATGATGACGCCTGACTAATAAAAATACAAATCCCTCGGCTATGAAGAGGGGATAGAAACTTTCGAGAGTTCATGAGTCTAATGACTAATTATATCGCCCAATCTGTCTCCCAACGTTACAAAGTTGTCGCCTTCTGCACAACGCTAATCTTTTGTGTGGGCGCGCCAAACACCTTCGCTCAGAAGCGAGTTAACGCTGCCAATTCAGTCGCAGCTAATGCAGCGCAAAATGATACTGAAATCACCCTAAAACTCGAAGACGTTGATATCAGAGTGCTGATTAATACGGTTGCCGAAGTTAGTGGTAAAAACTTTATTGTTGATCCTCGAGTAAAAGGCAAGGTTTCAGTCATATCGGGTGCGACACTGAACCCTGATGAACTTTATGATGTGTTTTTGTCCATTCTAGAAGTGCATAATTTTGCCACGGTGGATTCTGGAAATGTGATTAAAGTTTTGCCAAGCAATGTCATCAAGCAGCGGCCCACACCCTTGCTATTTTCGCCCTCAGACGACACGAATGATGCGCAGGTAACACAAATCGTTCAGCTCAGGTACGCGAGAGTGCAAGATTTAGTACCGATTATTCGCCCGTTAATCCCGCCGACAAGCCATTTTGCGCCTCACATACCATCGAATAGTGTCGTGATCACGGATACGTTAGCCAATATTCAGCGAATTTTACAAATCATACGAAAAATTGACGTGCCTGATAAGCGCTCCAACATCAGCGTTGTTAATTTGAATTATGCTAAGGCTAGCGAGTTAGCGGCGACACTGACGCAATTGATTACTACAACGGCTGACCCTAAAGATGCGGCATCTGCTGCGAAGATAAGTATTCAGCCTTTTGATTCGATTAACTCATTGGTGATTAGTGCGCCAGACGATCAATACGGTAAAATTCAGGCATTAATCGGTGAACTAGATATAGAACGTGAAGTTGAGGGTAATGTTAACGTTATTTCCTTAAAGCACGCTAAAGCTGAAGATTTAGCCGCGATTTTGAAGGACCTTACAGCCAGTACAGCGCAAGGCGCTGTTAGTGAGTTTACCGTGCAGGCTGATGAGTCATCGAACTCTTTAATCGTTAAAGCCAGCGGCACACAACTAAAAACAGTCCAGTCAGTGGTTGAAAAGCTCGATAAGCGACGAGCTCAAGTCTTTGTTGAGACGATTATCGCTGAAGTATCATTGGACCAAAGCGCTAGTTTGGGTATCAATTGGAGCGTCGGCGGCGCACGAACGAGTGGCGACTCAAGCTCAGGAAATTTGATTAATCTGGATCGCTTGGGTGAGCCAGCGGCTACGGTCGGCACTAACCAAACTTTTGATGTAGGCAACACAGGCTATAATTATTCGTTACTTGATTTAGGTCGATATCAATTAGATGTCATCCTTAATGCGATCGCATCTGACACCAACAGTAATGTGCTATCGACACCAACAATTTTGACCTTGGACAATGAAGAGGCCGAAATTATCGTCGGACAAGAAGTGCCCTTTGTCACTGGTAGTTTTAATAATGGCTTTAACAATCCTGGTACGGGTGATGGTGGTAATGGCAACGTGCCGGTCGGTAACGGTTTTCAAACCATTGAACGTCGCGATGTTGGTATTAGTTTGAAGATTAAGCCACAGATAAATGAAGGCGATACCATTCAACTAGAGGTTTTACAAGAGACTTCGGCCATTACCTCCGCTGTTGTCGCGGGTGTTACCGGCGGCGTGATTACTAATCGCCGCTCTATTCAAGCGGTGGTGCAGGTTGATGACGGGCAAATTGTCGCTTTGGGTGGTCTGATCAGTGACGATGTTGAAGATACGGTTAGTAAAGTGCCTTTTTTAGGCGATATTCCGATCATTGGTAATTTGTTCAGAAGTAAGACCAAGCGAGCGATTAAGCGCAATTTGATGGTGTTTTTAAAGCCTCATATCATTCGCTCTCCCGCCGATCTAGCTCGTTTTAGCCGCTCTAAATACAATGATGTTCGTCGCGATAGTCAGATTGCTGCAAATCAAAACCCGAGTTTTATTATTAAAGATTCAGCCGCGCCAATTTTAGTTGAGTATGACGACAGCGTAGATGATGGTTTTATTGGCAGTGAGCGAAGAGCTAAAGTAGCCAAAGAAGGCGTGCCGAAGAGTGTGCAGCGAAAAATTAAAGATATTATCTTTGGTCGTAAAACAAAAGCCGCCGGCATTGATGGTGATCAGAAAGAATCTCCGGAATTTGAAACCAACGGTGAGCTCGAGGGGATCGAGAGTGAGCAAGCCGATGCGGTGATTTTGAACGAAGGCGAGGAGTAGTTCTAGTATTATGAGCGAGACAGCTAGCCCAGAACTGCTTGAACCAGTTGCGGAAATTGAGAGCGAAGATAGCGCCACTTCGTCAATCCCGTATTCGTTCGCAAAAAAGCACAACGTATTAATTCATTCCGGCAGCGATGGAAGTAATGTTGTCAGCTGTATTGAGACGCCAAAGTTAGCGGTTTTATCGGAGCTAAAGAGGCGTCTTAACACGCGCCTTAGCTTAAACAAGCTGTCAGCCTCCGAGTTCGATAGTTTAATGCGAAGTGTCTACGATACCGGTGGCAGTAAAGCTACTCAGTTGATGGACGACATGGGTGACGGCTTAGATCTTGAGCGCTTAGCACAAGAAATGCCTCAGACCACCGATCTTCTTGAGGCCGACGATGATGCGCCAATCATCCGGCTAATCAATGCGTTACTGACGCAGGCCATTCGTGAAAATGCGTCTGATATACATCTAGAAGCTTTCGAAGAAGAGTCAGTGGTACGCTTTCGTGTTGATGGCGTACTGAAGGACATACTGTCGCCCCGGCGAGAGTTACATGGCGCCTTGGTTTCACGTATTAAAGTAATGTCGAAACTCGACATCGCTGAGAAAAGGCTACCACAAGATGGCCGAATGTCACTTCGTGTGGCAGAGCATCCCGTGGATGTGCGGGTATCAACCTTGCCGACTCAGCATGGTGAGCGTGTAGTAATGCGCTTGTTGGACAAGCAAAGCGCCCGTTTGGACTTAGAGGTGTTAGGCATGCCGAAGGATATTCTTGATCGTTTTGAGAATCTTATTGGCAAGCCGAACGGTATCTTATTGGTAACTGGGCCTACCGGTTCTGGTAAAACCACTACCTTGTATTCTGGCTTACACCGCCTAGATCGCAAACGCCTGAATATCTTAACAGTCGAAGACCCAGTCGAGTATGATTTGACTGGAGTTGGCCAGACGCAAATGAATTCAAAAATCGGTTTGACTTTCGCCAGCGGTTTACGCTCGATTTTGCGACAAGATCCAGACGTTGTATTAGTTGGTGAGATCCGTGACCTCGAAACGGCTGAAATATCTGTACAAGCCAGTTTAACCGGTCACTTAGTGTTATCAACTCTGCATACTAATACCGCAGTCGGAGCGGTCACACGCTTGGTTGATATGGGAGTAGAACCTTTTTTAATCGCATCAAGCTTGGTTGGAGTGTTAGCTCAACGATTAGTCCGCCGCTTGTGCCCTAACTGTAAGCAACCCCACCAGCCCGATGATGCTGAGCTTGAGTTACTTGGTTTGAAGGTAGGTGATAGTCACAAAATGTTTGAGTCCAAAGGCTGCACTGAATGTGACCAAATAGGCTACCGTGGTCGGCTTGGCATTTATGAACTAATCGATATGGACGATGGTATGCGTCGCCTAATTCATGATCAAGTCTCCGAAAACGAGTTAACCGATCACGCACGCAAGACATCGCGCAGCCTAATGCAAAATGGTTTTGATCGAGTGCTTGACGGCGAAACAACTTTGGACGAAGTGTTCCGAGTGACTCAGGCTTAGGGCCGGGATGATATAGTAATGGGCGCGTTCGAATACCAGGCTCTTGATGCCAAGGGCAAGACAGTTAAAAGCATAACTACCGGTGATCATGCTAAGCAGGTGAGGGCCGAACTAAGGGCTCAAGGGCTCGTGCCACTTGAGGTCAAAGCAATTTCTGACAATGCGGCGAGCAAGTCAGAAAAACATGGTAAAGCTAATAGCCGAGTTAAAATTAAGGTCAACGATTTATCTATTATTACTCGACAATTAGCAACCTTGCTTGAGTCAGGTATGACGGTTGAAGAAACCTTGAGTGCAGTTGTAAAGCAGTCTGAAGGACACAAAATTAAGTCGGTGATGAGCGATATCCGTTCATTAGTGACCGAAGGCTACTCACTGTCGGATGCGATTGCGAAATATCCGAATAGCTTTCCAGAAATCTATCGCGCGTCTATTTCGGCTGGTGAACAATCTGGAACTCTCGATAACGTTCTAGATCGTCTAGCGGACTATTTGGAAGAGAGTCATGCGATGCAACAAAAAGTAACTCAAGCCATTGTATATCCGATCTTTTTATTTTTCGTTTGCTCGGCCATTTTAGTGATTCTGATTACCGTGGTGGTTCCAAAAGTGGTGACTGTCTACGAAGATATTAATCAAGAATTACCCGGCTTAACTAAATTGGTAATCAAACTGTCAGAAATCATGGCCAGTTATGGCGCTATCATGGCCGTAGGCTTGGTTGCTCTGGTTTTTGGTTGGCGCTATGTTTTCAATCAAAAAGGCCCCAAGATTTGGTTGCACACCTGTTATTTGAAAATAGCAGGGATACGGAAGATGGTACAGAACATCGATACAGCTCGGATGGCTCGCACATTGTCCATCATGGTTGGTTCGGGTGTGCCAATTTTATCGTCCATGAGAGCAAGTGAAGAAGTGATGGCTAACGTGGTATTGCAACGTGATTTACACCTCGCCACAGAAGAAGTAGCGCAAGGGGTACCGATCGGTCGAGCATTAGAACGCAGCGGCAACTTTCCGCCGTTATTGGTACATATGGTGACCAGTGGTGAGAACAGTGGTCGCTTAGGCCACATGCTTGAAAAAGCCGCCACTGCGACTGAAAACGAGATGCAAACTCGCATTGGCATGATGGTAAGTTTACTCGGTCCACTTATGATTTTGATTATGGGCTCCTTGGTGCTAGCGATTATATTGGCGATTTTAATGCCAATGTTTCAGTTAAACGAATTGATTGATATTTAGATAAATAATTATGAAAAATATGACTATGCAAAAAAAACTGCCTAAGGCCCAAGCGGGTTTTACTCTAATCGAAATAATGGTGGTTGTGATCATCATCGGATTATTGTCGACCATGGTTGTGCCGAACTTATTCAAGAAGCAGGTTAGGGCATACCAAATAAAAGCCGGCAACGATATTAGTGCAATGGCTAGTGAGCTAGAGCTTTATCGGCTTGATAATTTCTCATACCCAACGTCCTCTGAAGGGCTTCGAGCCCTAGTTACAAACCCAGGGAAATCCAATTGGAGCGGCTATCTTAACAAGCTTCCAAAGGATCCGTGGGGCAACGATTTTCAATACCAGTCGCCAGGCACTAGAAACCCCAATAGCTATGATTTATGGAGCCTTGGTTCTGACGGATTACCAGGTGGCGAAGATGGAGCAAAAGATATTGGTAACTGGGAAGAAGCCAAATAGAGCACAAGCGTTCTAATTAGAGGAGAAACTTGTCAAGCGCTAGCTAAGAGGTGCAGTACCGGAGTGTATTGGAAGAACTTGAAACTGCTTTACATGGCCCCTGAATTAAGCAATGGCTCTAAGATTAAAGTGCCAAATTAGATCCTTGCTGCCCGGCACCTTATCGCTTGATGATGTTTTAGTTAGCCAAGTTGCTCAGTGGTGTTGATGTTTACGAAGGCATTCGTCTCGTTTGAAAAATCCACATCGATTATATTAATCTCGGAAAACCAGCGATGCATTGCGCGACCGCCATTGTCGAAAAAATCAATCAGAGATTGCCACGCTTGGCGCTTGATCAAGCAATGAAGGTTTTGTCGTCTATTGCCGTCATGAGCAATAGATGCATCAATGAGTTCGGATTTTGACAGGCCTGCCTCGAGTCGCTCTATGAGATTTTGCGGTAGGTGAGGTGCGTCGCAACTCGAAATCAATACCTTGTCCGCTTTTGAGTCTAATATTTCAAGCCTCAAAGCAGTACTGATGCCTGACATCGGGCCTTGGTAGTCATCGTGTTCATCGCTGAGTACCTTAAAGCCGAACGATCTATAGGTTTGTAAACTGCGGTTAGCACAGATGTATAGAGTCTCAACCTGGGGTTCGATAACCCCGATAACATGTTCTACCAAGCGCTTATCTCGATATCGCTGCAAGCCTTTATCGGCCCCGTTGAGGCGTCTACCCGCACCACCGGCCAGAATAATCGCCACGGTACCTTTATTTGAAGAAGTCATTGTCTAACGCTAACACAGCCATTATTAATGGGCTAATAAATTCTAGAAGTCATTATTGGCGATATCTGGATTGAAGTCCGATATTTGATTGCTTTAGGTAAACTGCTATATTTATTAAAAACTACCACCGAGGCTTTTTATGTCGTCCATTTTTCTTCCTGCCGTCGTACTCATGCTGCTAACGAGCTTAGTATGGCTTAATATGTTTCTACGTCGTATTGTATTTATTAAGTCTGCAGGTTTAGATCCACAGGATTATCAAACGCCCGAGAAGTTAAATGCGATCTTAAGTGAGCGTGTTCAGGCACCGGCCAACTGCTTCAAAAATCTATTTGAAGTGCCAGTCATTTTTTATGCCTTAACTGGTTTTGTTGCCGTGATGGCGGTCGGCGACCAGATATTTGTTAATATGGCTTGGGCCTTTGTTGGTCTGCGTGCTTTACAGGCATGCGTGCACTGTACCTATAACAGAGTAATACATCGCTTCTACGCCTATATTGCGTCAAGTTTGATCCTTTGGGTGATGGTAATTCGTTTGTTTTTAATCATTATTTAAAGGTGTAAGTATTTCTTGTAAGAGTCACGGATACTAATAGCCAATA
>Ga0316189_10003782_pt1 | contig 14667 bp, 13 predicted proteins | sample LowCovwburrow_MG_FD_204930 | JGI IMG/M metagenome (GOLD analysis project Ga0316189, IMG submission 204930) | Coastal sediment microbial communities from Maine, United States - Lowes Cove worm burrow | ecosystem: Environmental > Aquatic > Marine > Coastal > Sediment | place: USA: Maine...
AGGTCCAGCGCCGCAAAACCCGCTGCATACCGTTCCACCTCATTCTGGAGCTTCCGGTACGTCCATCGAATGCCCTGATGAGGAACTATCAGCGCATCAGCGTCCCCATGAAGACCGGCTGTCTTCTCCAACAAACCGGCAACTGTGAGAGGCAGCAACGATTGTGTACTTGCACCATGTACGTAACTGGGAGCCTTGGACAGCATGTTCCTACCTGTAAATTTTCTTTTCACCCCCAGCCCATACACCATACAGACTGGACAATGCCGGTGCCTTGACACACATCAACGGGAGATTTCAGTCGGTCGGCATCACGGTAATCGGTGTCGTTTCGCGGTGGAGTCCACGCGAGCAGGTATGAAATGCAGCCACCCGTGTTCCATTCGTACAAATCTCTTCGATGCTAGTTCTGAATTGCCTTGAGCCCACGGAAGACCAGGCCCGGGTCGCGCTCCCCCTTGTAAACGGGTGGCGGCACACGCTCCAGGTTCAGCAGCGAAGATACCGCTGTCAGTGCCGTTCGCACGGAGTATTCAACCGTGAATACAACGTCTTCAGGCAATTCGGCGAACTGGCCCAGAAACGCCAGGTTCTTCGACCCCTGAGGCACCACATCCGGTCGGTCTCCCGATCTGCGCGGGGCAAATACACTTCCTCCATACGGCATTATGGTTGGAATGCATGTTGACGAAGCCAGGATCCTGTCAATGTCGCTGTCGAAATTGAGATGGCGAAGAACCTCTTCCAGAATCTCCGCACCGCTACACTCTGCCATGGGCTTTTTCACGTAGTTGCCCGGCTGATCACCAAACAGTCCATAACCCCACCAGACCCAGCGGTTGTCAGGTTGATCAATGAAATGCGGATGATGCAACAATACAAACGTTATCAGCCAGTTCGACTCCGCAAGTGTCATGAGGCCACCCCGGCCGGCCCGGCGTTTCGATAATTCCTCAACCCTCGCCACAAACCGGTGCTCACGATCCGTCACGGTGAACGATTCCCAGGCTGTTTCGTGTGGATTGCCGTTGAAAGCGGCTGGGTTCCCAAATCCTTTGCGGAGCACCGACAGTTTCTCCCAAAGCTCCCAACTGCCGTCCCGTCCACTGGTAACAAGCTCCGGCGCGGCGGTCATGGAGCCACTCGAAGAGTCTGCGACCATTGATCCCAATGTAACGAAAACCAGGTCTTTCTCCGCAACTTTCACGACTTCTGCGTGGCCGTCGCAGGTCAGTTCAAGCCGGTTTGCGATGATCTCTTCATCGCCAGGTTTCAATTCAATGTTGGTGACTCGGGTGCCGGTGCGAATATGAACACCAAGGTCTTTCAGCCAACTTGCCACTGGCTTCACAATGGATTCATACTGGTTGAAACGTGTCCGCTGAACCGCCGTCATTGTCGCCATGGTTGGCATCAGATGAAAGAAACGGTGCAAATACCGCCGCATCTCCATTGCGCTGTTTGACGGAGTGAAGGCGAAGATGGTGGCAAACATCCGCCAGAAATTTGTGTTGAAGAACGAGGGTTGAAAGCAATCGCTGATCTGCACTGATTGCAGGGTCACTTCGGGTCTGAGCGCGAGTTCTGCAAGGTTCAGCTTGTCGCGTACGCTCAATCCGAAATGCTCGGCGTCCACAATTTCGGCATGGCTATTGATCAATCTTGCCTGGTTGTTCCAGGATGACGTCTCATAGAATTTGACAATGTCCTGCGTAACCGAGGTTGCAGGATCATGGATGGTGGGAATGAAAGAGAGAAGATCTCTTGTGCAGAGATATTTTTCTTCAAACATTCGCCCACCACGCATGATGTAACCCGTATCCGGTGAGCCACCAGCGTCCAGCGCGCCTCCGGGCACCGAACCGGATTCATATATCGTGATGTTTGGACCAAGCAGGTTACCCTCCTTGATCAGGTAGGCTGCTGCGGCAAGACTGGCGATCCCTCCGCCGACCAGATGAGCTTTCATTACGCCTGTCTCCCTAGGTTCATGCATACCTTAGACGTAATTCGGCAACGGTCATTGATCACGCTCAATCATCGCAAGGACGGAGTGTGACACATTCACCAACACTGCTGGCCAAACCCGTTTGCCTCCTGGCCAGCGCATCGTCCTGACCGGAAACCGCGCCGCAAACGCCCTCAATCAAGACACCCCGGAGACCCGAATGTACATTTCAGCTCTGACAGTGGCAGGCGGGTTGGGCCTGTTTCTGCTCGGCATGATGATGCTGACCGAGGGACTGCGGGATATGGCCGGCGTCACCTTGCACCGCTTTATGAGAAAATACACAAAAAGCCCGTACAGCGGCGCAGTTGCCGGAGCCCTGTCCACCGCCGTGCTTCAATCATCCAGCGCAACCACGGTCGCCACGGTGGGCTTTGTAGGGGCAGGCCTGATGACCTTTAACCAGGCCCTTGGTGTCATATTTGGTGCAAATATCGGAACCACTGCGACCGGATGGCTTGTAGCTCTGGTCGGATTCAAGCTGCAGTTGGGCGTCGTGCTCATGCCCCTCACGCTGGTCGGCGTGCTGCTCATAATGTTTGCCGGCGGATGGTTGAGACATCTTGGCTGGGCCCTGGCGGGCTTCAGCCTGTTGTTCATCGGCATCTCATCCCTGCAACAGGGCATGGTGGCGTTTGAGGGAATCGTGACACCGTCAGTTTTTCCGTCCGACACCTTGTCGGGGCGCGTGCAACTGGTTGCGATCGGCATGATCATCACCCTGGTCACGCAGTCCTCAAGTGCAGGTATTGCAGCGGCTCTGGCCGCCCTTGCCAGCAGTGCCATCTCGTTTCCGCAAGCAGCGGCCATGGTCATCGGCATGAATGTGGGAACCACCTTTACCGCAGTACTCGCGTCTGCCGGTGGCGCCGTGGGAACCCGGCGGACCGGCTATGCCCATGTCATCTACAATGTCATGACCGGCATCATGGCCTTCACTCTGCTGTATCCGCTGGACTGGTTCGTCGGCTATTGGCACACGTCAGGATATGCGTTCGACCCGCAGATCGCACTGGTCGCCTTTCACACCATGTTCAACCTGCTTGGCGTGCTGCTTGTCATTGGCTTTACGCCACAGTTTGCCAGGCTCGTCATCCGCCTGGTACCTGAACGGGGACCGGCGCTGACCTCGAAACTCGACGACAGCCTGCTCGGTGATCCGTCTGCTGCAACTTTCGCGGCGGTCGCAAGCGTGGGCAACATTGCCGATGCCCTGTTCGGCACACTGGTGACACTGCTGGAAACCGGGCCCCGCCGCAGGACAAGAACAGGCCTGCAAACGGTAGCAAACGCCACATGGGAAACAAGGCTCTACAACCGCAATATCCGTACCAGCCCGGCTGATGCTTTGAACCACGCGCGCCACATGGCAGTGGTTCATTCACTTGATCACCTCGACAGACTGCATCATCGCTGCGGCCAGAAGGCACGAATAGCCGTTCTGGCAACTGATCCGGAACTTGCCCCGATTGCCCATGAACTGGTGACGGCGATCAAGACATATCTGGATGGACAGGCAGACGAAGCGGAAGACAGGGTCAATATCATCCGGCAGCAACTGGAAAGCACCGGCCAGACCATGCGGGAGGCCACAATCGACCTTGCCAGCCAAGGTACGACCGACACCGACACCGCCCTGTTGCGGCTCGATGCCATTCGCTGGCTGCGGCGGGCAAGTTTTCACGTCTGGAGAATCATGTTCCATCACAACGACATCAACAGGCATCTGGCCGGGCCAGCGCAGCCCACGGCGGCAAAAGCGGACGATGAGGAAACCTGAACCGGTTTGATCAAACGCCCGGGCAAACCAGGTGTTCGGAACGAATTGAATACTGGAGTGATTAGAGTTTTTGGTGAGCCCGCACGGGTTCGAACCGTGGACCTACTGATTAAAAGTCAGTTGCTCTACCAACTGAGCTACGGGCTCCCAAAAGCCGGAACGTGACGTGTTAAACGCTTGAAATCCGGCAGGTATACACCTCCAGGCGGAGGTCAGTTTCAGGCAGATACCTGAATCAGCGCTCGCGAAAAGCGTGATTGAGTTGGTCCCTAAACGGTTTCAACAAATAACTCAAGGGGCTACGACCATTGGTTTGCATATATGCCTCCGCCGGCATGCCTGCCTTGAGTTCAAGACCGTTGAGCTTGGCCTTTTCCTTGTCCTCCAGCTTGAGCCGGATTGTGTAAAACGGCGGCTGGTTCTGTTCCGGCTGCTTGAGGTCAGCACTGACTAGAGTGACCCGGCCATTGATCTGCGGCGTCACTGTAGACACCGCATTGGGAAACCGCATGATAGCCTCCTGCCCCAGAAAAACCTGGTCGATATCCTGCGGCCGAACATTGGCTTCCACGATCAGGGGGTCTTCTTCCGGCACGATCATCATCACCGCGTCTCCCGGTGCAATGACGCCGCCAATGGTGTGCACGGCCAGTTGATGCACAAAACCGTTGCGCGGCGAACGGATCTCAATACGCTTCAGCTTGGCCGACACCGCGATGCGGCGTTCGTCAAACTCGGCAATCTTGGCTTCGGCCTCACGCAGTTCCGTCAGCGTGGTGGTCAGCGCATCATCGCGCAACTGCAGTATCTGGATTTCCACTTCGCTGATTTTTCCGCGCGCACGGGCAATCTCGGCCTTGTGTTGGCCGGTTTCACCGGCGAGCCGTTCCTGTTCGCGCTCCAGGGCCAGAACACGGGTAACCTGAACGAGGCCCTTGTCGAGCAACTGCTGCATCGAGGTGAGTTCTTTTTCAATCAGCTTTTTCTGGTTTTCCTTGGCGGCCAGCTGCGCCTCCATGCCGTTGATTTCCTCGTTCAGCTGCGCGATGCGTTCGCGCAGCTGTTCCGTCCGTCCCTTGAGTGAGGCCGTCTGCGACACAAACAGCCTTTCCTGACCCGACAGCAGCTTGCGCACCGACGCCTCATTGCGGCGCGCTTCAAGCCCGGCATCGAACACCAGTTCATCCATGCCGTCGCGTTGCGCGCGCAGGCGCGCCGCCTTGGCCACCCATTCAATGCGAATTGTGTCGATAATACCCAGTTCGGCCCTGGTATCGGTCGGGTCAAGCAGGATCAGCAGGTCACCCGCCTTCACCATGTCGCCATCACGCACCTTGATCTCGGCAACAATGCCGCCATCGCGATGTTGAATACGCTTGGTATTACCGTCCACAACCATGGTGCCGGGCGCAATGACTGCGCCGCGCAGTTCAGTCAGCACCGCCCAACCCACCACGCTGCCCATGATGACGATTATGCCGACAAACCCGGCCAACTGATAACGCCGCAGCGAGTTACTGGTCCTGTCACTCATTTGGTTTCCCCGGTTCAGTGACAATCGAGTAAGAGCTGGCAGTCTGCAGGCCCTTGGGCGGGGAGGCGCCGGCTGTGGCACCGGCACCTGCCGAAGCCGATCCGGCGGACCCCGGTCCTGCCGGCGCAGGTGCGATCGGACGCTTCCCGTCTGGGCCGCGGCTGTTCTGCAAGACCTGGGCGAGCACCTCTTCCTTGGGGCCGAAAGCCACCTGTTGGCCGTCCTTCATCATCAACAGCGTATCAATGGCGGCAAGCGCGCTGGGGCGATGCGCCACAATAATCACCGTCGCTCCCCGGCGCCGTGCGTTGGCCACAGCCTGCACCAGGGCGGCCTCACCCTCGGCGTCCAGATTGGCGTTTGGTTCGTCCATGATAAGCAGCACCGGATCGCCATACATGGCGCGGGCAAGGCCGATGCGCTGCAACTGACCGGCAGACAGCCGGTGCCCGCCGGTTCCAACCCGGGTGTTGTAACCGTCGGGCAGTTTGAGCACCATGTCGTGTACCGCCGCCTGCCGGGCTGCTGCCACAATCTTTTCCGGATCGGCTTCCGGCTCGAACCGCGAGATATTCTCTGCTACCGTGCCTTCAAACAATTCGACATCCTGCGGCAGATAGCCCAGATGTTTGCCCAGGCTCACAGAATCCCACTGACGCACTTCCGCGCCGTCAAGGCGAACCTTGCCGCGCAGTCTCGGCCATGCCCCCACGATAGCGCGCGCAAGGGTTGATTTTCCTGCCCCTGTCGGGCCAATCACGCCAAGCCCGGTGCCCGCCGCAATCTTGAAAGACACATTGGAAACGATTGGCTTGTCACTGTCGGCGACGAAAGCGCTTAATCCTTCAACCTCGAGAGCGCCTAGCGGCTGCGGCAGCGGCATTGGCTCTGCAGGTGCCGGGGTCTGCTTCATCAACCCGGACAGCCGCGCCCAGGCCCGCCTGAAACCGAGATAAGGTTGCCAGTGCGCCACTGCCTGTTCAACCGGTGCCAGCGCGCGGGCCATGATGATGGACGCTGCAATCATCGAGCCTGGAGAAATTTCCTGTTGCACGGCAAGCAGGGCACCAAGACCCAGTATACCGGACTGAAACATCAGTCGCAGGGAGCGTGACATGGAGGAAATCAGGCCACCGCGATTGGACGCGGAGGTCTGCGCATCAAGGGCTGCTGTCTGAACACTCTCCCAGCGGTTTCGCAGGACATCGGACATGCCAAGCACAGTGGAGACTTCCGCATTGCGCAAGCTCTCGTCAGACATGACCTGCGCCTGGGCAATCGCCTTCTGGGCCTCTGCGGAAGGTTCTTTCATCAACCGGTTATTGATGACCGCCAACACCGCCAGGACCACGACTGCAAAACCCGCCGCAATGCCCAGCCAAGGATGCATGAGATAGATGACAAACAGGTAGATGGGTGCCCATGGCATGTCAAAAAACGCAAACGGGCCCGGTCCCGATACGAACTGGCGAACCGTCAGCAAGTCCGTGATGGGCGAATTCCTGACCTGGGGATTGCCCTTGGTCGCATGGAAACTCATCATGTCGAATGCGCGCGCGCGCAAGCCCTCGTCAAGCTGGCGCCCGACCTGCACCATCACCCGGCTGCGAATAAACTCCAGAAACCCGTATAGGCAGTAAAGAGTTACCGCGAGAATGAGCAGCGCAGCAAGCGTTGAGACGCTGCCGCTGTTCAATACGCGGTCATAGACCTGCAACATGAACAGCGGGCCGGTGAGCATCAGCAGATTGATGATGAAACTGAACAGCCCGGTCGATACCAGTGCCATTCGCCCGCTTTTCAGCGCCGAGTATATGTTGTGCGCGTTCTGTTGCTCACCATTCGCCATGCCAGTTAATCTTGCCCCACACAAGTTCGCACGACGGAAAACACACCCGGCAGGCATGCATGTCGTTTTACGGATAGAATGCACTCACGTATTGCAACCAAAGCAAACCGGCGGTTGGTCAACCGACTATTTGCCGGTTGCCCACAGCAGGACAAGACCCGCGGCAGCCGCAATCATCACCCACGTCCACATACCGGACATGGATTTGACCTGCGGTGGAATATTGTCACTTGCGGTGGTCTTTGCCTTGTCGGCAGCCTGGCTTGCGCTGGTGGCCGCTGAATTTGCGGCTGACGCGGTAGCGGAACCTGCCTCACCCGCGGCCTTCTTCACCGCATCAGCACTGGCAGACGCAGCCACGCCGGCCATGGAGACTGCCGGAGCTGTGCCCGAGGTGGCAGACCTGGGTGCTGAAGCGACAGGTTTCGACGCTTTTGCTGCCGGCTTGGCAGATGCCTTGCTGGCCTTTGCTGCAGGTTTGGCTGCTTTTACAGTTGGCTTGGCTGCTGCCTTGCTGGCCTTTGCTGCCGGTTTGGCTGCCGCCTTGCTTGCTTTTGCAGCTGGCTTGGCGGTCGCCTTGGCAGCTTTCGCCGCTGGTTTAGCCGCTGCTTTGGTCTCGGCTGGTTTCGATGCCGTCGCTTTTGCCGCCTTGCTGGCAGGCTTTTTGCCAGGAGCCTTTTTCGCAGTGGTTTGTTTTGTCATTTCAGTACCTTCTGCACTTTCGCTCACAATTTTGTTGAACTTTTTGAAAAAATCGGCCGCCATCTTCTTGGCTGTGGAATCTATGAGACGCGAGCCGATTTGCGCCAGCTTTCCACCCACTTGAGCATCTACATCATATGATAGTTTCGTCGCAGAGTCGCCGGTATCACTTAACCTTACTGTCGCACCGCCCTTTGCAAACCCGGCGACACCGCCCTTGCCCTCACCCGAGATGACATAGCTGCGTGGTGGATTCAGTTTCGACAGTTTTACATCGCCGATGAACGATGCCTTTACCGGACCTACCTTGGCTGTCACCTTGGCCTCGAACTCCTTGTCCGATTTCTTTTTGACTTCCTCGCAGCCGGTAATGCACTGTTTCAGAATTTCCGGATCATTTAGCGCGTCCCATACCGCTTGACGAGGGGCCGCAATGACTTCTTCTCCGGTCATTTTCATTTGTTAGAACTCCCGCTAAAAATGACAAAGGTAATATGTCGCATGCTCACGGCATAAGCGTCAACAACACCGCTTAGTCCACAGGCGACTCGCCAGCGTCCCATTTTGCCCTGGTAGAGCGTCTGAACGCCTCGAAACGATCTTCATCGATTGCGTCGCGCATGCCGGCCATCAGGTGCTGATAGTACGCGATATTGGCCCACGACAAGATCATCATTCCCAGTATCTCTCCGGCCCGCACCAGGTGATGCACGTAGGCCCGCGAATAGTCACGCAAGGCGGGGTGATCAATTGTTTCATCAAGCGGGCGTTGATCTTCGGCAAATCTGGCATTGCGCAAATTCATCTTGCCGGTGCTGGTAAATGCCTGTCCGTGACGCCCCGATCTGGTCGGCATAACGCAGTCAAACATGTCGATACCGCGCGCCACGCTTTCCAGCAGATCAAGCGGTGTGCCGACCCCCATCAGGTAACGAGGGCTATCTGGAGGCAAATGCGGTTGGGTCACCTCGATAGTCGACAGCATCAGTTCCGGCCCCTCGCCCACCGCCAGCCCGCCAATGGCATACCCATGAAAACCAATGTCGATCAGTCCCTTGGCGGACTGTTCGCGAAGCCCCGCATCGGTGCCCCCCTGCACAATGCCGAAACAACCCCTGCCCGGCTGATCGCCAAATGCCTCGCGCGACCGTTTCGCCCAGCGCAGCGACAATTGCATGGCGCGCTCTGCGTCTTTTGCCGTATGCGGAAACGCCACGCACTCGTCCAGTTGCATCTGGATGGTGGACCCCAGCAGACGCTGTATCTCCATTGAACGTTCCGGGCTCAGGAAATGTCTTGATCCGTCAATATGCGACTGAAAAGTCACGCCGTCTTCAGTCAGCTTGCGCAACTGGGCCAGTGACATCACCTGGAAACCGCCGGAATCCGTCAGGATCGGGCCGTGCCACCCGGTCATCTTGTGCAGACCCCCAAGCCTGGCAACCCGCTCGGCACCAGGCCGCAACATCAGGTGATAGACATTTCCCAGGATGATATCAGCACCCGCATCACGCACCTGGTCCATGTACAGGGCCTTGACCGTACCGGCGGTGCCCACTGGCATGAAGGCAGGTGTGCGTATGTCACCATGCAGCGTATGGACCGTGCCACGCCGCGCAAGGCCATCGCTCTTGTGAAGTGTAAATGTGAACGTGTCTGTCATTGCAAGGCAGGCCATAGCAGGCTTGAGTCGCCATAGGAATAGAAACGATAGCGTCCGGCAATCGCATGGGCATAAGCCGCCTGCATGGTTTCCAGGCCGCAAAAGGCACTGACCAGCATGAACAAGGTGGAACGCGGCAGGTGAAAATTGGTCATCAGGCCATCAACGGCCCGAAACCGGTATCCCGGCGTAATGAAAATGTCGGTTGCCCCTGACCAGCCATGCAGGCGGCCATGTGTATCGGCCGCACTTTCCAGCAGCCGCAAAGCTGTTGTGCCGATGGCGATGATGCGCCCGCCGGCCGCGCGCGCTGCATTGAGACGTTCAGCCACAACCGGATCCACTTCACCCCATTCAGAATGCATTTTATGGGCCGTGGTATCGTCTGCCTTGACCGGCAGAAATGTCCCGGCACCCACATGCAGTGTCACAAACTCGTGGCTTGCTCCGCACTCGCAGATACGCCGCATCAGGTCAGGTGTGAAGTGCAGAGAAGCAGTCGGCGCCGCGACCGCGCCGTCACGGGCGGCAAACATGGTTTGATAGTCGTCCGCGTCACGTTCATCAGTTGCCCGTTTCGAGGCGATGTAAGGCGGCAATGGCATGACACCGTGTGCAGCAATGGCAGCGTCCAGCTCGGCGCCGCGCCGGCTGAACGTCAGCTCGATTTCCCCACCGACATTCTTGGCCTGCACGACAGCAACCAGATCATCAGAAAACGTGATGGCATCTCCGACATTGAGCTTGCGGCCGGGTTTGGCAAACGCCATCCACGTTGCATCGCTGGCTCTTAAGTGAAGTGTTACCTCGATAGCCGGTTCGCTGTCGCCTCGTCCGGTTCGCCGCCCGTTCAGCCTGGCGGGAATGACGCGCGTATTGTTGAACACCAGCACATCACCTGGATTGAGATGATCGGCGAAATTTGCGACATGATCATCCGACAGTTGCCCGTCAGGATGAACCAGCAATTGCCGCGCCGCATCCCGTGGACTTACCGGGCGCAAGGCAATCAGGTCGGGCGGCAACTCGAAATCAAATAAATCAACTTTCATTCAAGCCGCCGCCACATAGTCTCGACAAAGCCGGAAAACCGGAGCATCAGCCGATCAGGCAGGGTCACCTGATCGGCTATAGATGCCCGATTCCATAGTGCTAGGACAGTTTCATCCATCCGTGTGGAAGGATATTCCTCTAGCCCGCGTCGGCCATGACCTGCATTTTCTCAATGCGATCGGGTCCCTGAACAGGTTCGCCGCGCTTGAACTTGTCAACATTCTCCATGCCTTCGACAACTTCGCCCCAAACGGTGTACTGACCGTCAAGGAATGAACAGTCGCCAAAGCACAGGAAGAATTGCGAATTGGCCGAGTCAGGCAGGCTTGAACGCGCCATCGATGCCGTACCGCGCTTATGCGGTTCACTGGAAAATTCAGCCTTGAGGTTCGGCTTGCTGGAACCGCCCGTACCGGTGCCGGTCGGATCGCCGCCCTGTGCCATGAAACCGTCTATGACCCGGTGAAATGGCGTACCGTCATAAAACCCTTCGCGGGCCAGTTCCTTGATGTGGGTTACATGACCCGGTGCCAGGTCAGGACGCAGCTTGATGACGACGCGCCCCTGGGTTGAGTCCAAGATGAGTGTGTTTTCTGGATCTAGATCGGCCACAAGGCTCTCCTTCTGTATGTCCATGAATGAAACTGATTTAGGGATGAAAAAGTCGTATTACCTGACGATCATCTTCCGGATCTTGTCAGGCTTTGCAGGTGGCTCACCCTTGTTGATCTTGTCGACGCACTCCATGCCCGACGCGATTTTCCCCCACACGGTATATTGCCCGTTCAGACCACTGTTGGGCGCAAACATGATAAAGAATTGCGAATTGCCACTGTCGGGACTGCTCGAACGAGCCATGCCAACCGTGCCGCGCACAAATGGTTCGGCAGAAAACTCTGCCGGAATATCGGGCAGGTCGGAACCCCCGGTGCCGGTCCCGGTCGGATCACCGGTCTGGGCCATGAACCCGTCGATCACCCGGTGAAACACAATGCCGTCATAAAATCCGTCTGTGGCCAGGGTCGTGATCTGCCTGACGTGCTTTGGTGCCAGGTCTGCCCGCAAATCAATCACCACCGGCCCGCACTTGAGGTCCATGACGATCTGATTCGCCGCTTGTGCTTGTGTCATTGCTAGTGCAGTCGCAACACAAAATCCGGCCAATGCCGTACCAAATCTGTTTCTCAATATAACTCTCCAGGGATTTGAAGTTATTTGGCTTTCAGGGTTTCGAGAACCGCAGAATTAACCGCCTCGGGAACAAAGCTTGATATATCTCCACCCATCTTTGCGATCTGCTTGACCAGGGATGAAGCGATCATCCTGGTTGCCGGGCTGGCCGCAAGAAACACGGTTTCTATATCAGGCGCAAGACCAGCATTCATCTGGCCCATCTGTACCTCATAATCAAAATCCGAGGCATCTCTAAGGCCTCTCACGATAATGCCGGCCCCTGCATTACGTGCCGCATCCACTGCCAGACCATCAAAAGTCTCGATGCTGATCTCGCACCCCGTCGCGTTGCCGACCGGTAGACATGCCTGTGACAGCAACTCCAGCCGTTTTGGCGTTTCCAGAAATGGCGCCTTGCCATGATGCACGCCAACGCCCAGTACCAGCTTGTCGAGAAACCGCGCAGCGCGGGCTATCACGTCCAGATGTCCGAACGTGACAGGATCAAAACTGCCGGGGTAAAATCCTATTCGTGTCATGGTGGAGACACTTATACCAACACGGGTCCGGTTTGAACCCATAAAGTTGTTACAATGACTTGCAAGACAATGAGAACGTCTCAAACCCGCAAAAGGGCAGCGAAGCCCTATAGACGAAACACCACCAATAGGAGGATGAAACGATGGAAAACCCCTCAATAATGTCGCATGTGTCGCTGGGCACGAATGATTATGCGAAAGCCAAATCCTTTTACACTGCCGTGCTGGCAACGATTGGCGCAGGCGTTATCATGGAACACAGTGATGCTGCAGCCTTCGGCAAGAAATTTCCGGAATTCTGGGTTCAGGCGCCGATAGACGGGAAACCCGCCGTGACAGCAAACGGCGTGCATTTCGGGTTTTGGGCCAACTCGAAACAGGAAGTGCACGAGTTTTATGATACCGCACTGAAGCACGGTGCGACCGGTGATGGTGAACCTGGTCCGCGCGAAGAATATGGCGAACCCTATTACGGGTGTTTCCTGCGCGACCTAGACGGGCACAAGATAGAGGCAGCTTTCTGGGACTTGGAAAAGGAAGCAAGCCTTAACAACGCCTGATCAACCCGGCGTGAGCACGACCGTCAAGGCTTTGCTCACCCCGGCCTGTTACCGGCGCGCCAATGCCAGCCAAAGACCGCCGCCTATGAGACACAACCCGCTGCCGACCTCCAGCGCCCTGACACGGGTGCGCGAAAGCCATTTACCGGCACCGCCGGCCAGCAAGGCGTAACTGGAATCCAGAGGCGTTGCAACCGCGATGAACGTGGCGCCCAGCAAAACCGTCTGCGCCAGCGCATTGCCGCCCGGCGTCAGAAACTGCGGAATCAGGGCACCGAAAAAGAACAGTGCCTTGGGGTTGGACAAAACCACCACGAACCCCTGCCAGAAGAACGATCCGTGCGCGCGCGGCACCTCTGCCACCTTGCCCATTGTGCCATCCGACTGCAGCAGTTTGATGCCGAGCCAGATCAGGTAGGCCGCTCCCAGCCATCTGATGATGTCGAAGACGTGGGCAAGGCTTTCCACAATGAACTGCAGACCGGCCGCCAGGATCAGCAGCATGACTGCAAGTCCTGCCTGGGTGCCTGCCACATTGAGCAGGCCAGCCCTGGTTCCATGGCGCAGGGAGTTGGCAATAATCACGGTAACCGATGGACCCGGCACTATCGCCACGGCAGCGCAGGCGAGCACGTAGGCTGCATAAAGTTCAATTGGAATTGACAAAACGGTCATCGCTACCTCTTCGATTTGCTGAAGCACATCCCGCAAAAGCATGTCCAGTTGCGATACAACCAATCATGAACCGTTGCGAAGCCAAGCAATCAACAGTTTGCAGCGGACGTCAAGCCAGATAGAACCGGCATCATGAAATCCCTGCCCCGCAACATGACCAGCCGTCTCGCGGTGTTTTCTGCCTGCGGACAGCATCGCTACTGGCTACGCCGCAACCTGACCGGACGAACCGACAGGCATGTGCTTTGGATCATGATGAACCCCAGCCGTGCAGATGAAGCTGCCAACGACGCCACGACGACGATGACCACCAACATAAGCCGCCGCCACGGCTATGATGTGCACGGCGTGGTCAATCTGAGTGCGGTTATCGAGGCAGATTCCACCAAGCTGACGGCAAGCGATGGCAACAGCGATCCCCTGAACGACCAGGCGATCGACCGCGCACTGTCGTGGATAAGGCGACACCGCGGAGACATCGTCATTGCATGGGGCGCCTCAAGGCATCTCAAGCAATGTGAGGCCAGGATCCTGGGACAGCTGAAGCGCCGGCAACTGTTATGCCTTGGCCGCAACCAGGATGGTTCGCCCCGGTTTCCCCGCGCAATCAGTCGTGATGCAGCTTTGACGAAATTTATTCGCTAGCGGTACCATCATCCGGGTTGTCGTCGATCACGGGGTCTTCAGCTTCATCCTCGTCGTCATCATCCCCGGTCACGTCCTCGGAAATGCGGCTGACCGAAACAACACTCTCGTCTGCATCGGTCCGGAACACGGTAACCCCCTGTGTCGAGCGACCGGCAATGCGAATATCGTTGACCGGACAGCGGATCAGCTGACCGCCATCTGTCACCAGCATGATCTGATCAGTTTCTTCAATCGGGAAAGAGGCAACCAGATCACCATTGCGGTCATTGACTGCCATTGCCGTGATGCCTTTACCGCCACGACCCGTGACGCGGTATTCATAGGCAGACGATCGTTTGCCGAAGCCGTTTTTGGACAATGTCAGGATAAACTGCTCGGCAGCACCCATCTCGATGTAGCGTTGCTGGTCGATGGCAGCGTCTCCGTTTGCCTCTTCATCGACATCCGCGCCTTCGCCATCATCGCCTTCCATGGCACGGCGCA
>Ga0316189_10003784_pt1 | contig 14663 bp, 13 predicted proteins | sample LowCovwburrow_MG_FD_204930 | JGI IMG/M metagenome (GOLD analysis project Ga0316189, IMG submission 204930) | Coastal sediment microbial communities from Maine, United States - Lowes Cove worm burrow | ecosystem: Environmental > Aquatic > Marine > Coastal > Sediment | place: USA: Maine...
CTCGTCCAGCAACAAGGGCTGGCGGATCAGTTGCGACACCACCCAGCTGCTCTCGCTTACCAGCCGGACCGTCTGCAACAGCGCGGGCGGATTCTCCACCAGCAAGTCTAGATACGCGGTGCGGCGCACGATCGCAGCGATCAGACGCAGCAGGCGGTCGAGCGTCACATCCGGTTCCTGCTGCTCTGCCGTGGCCTCTATAAGGACAGGCATCAGCTGCTCGAGTTTGCTGCGCCCGCGCGTGGGCAGCGCCCTTACAACCACCGAATTTCTGAACTCGTTCAACTTGCCCAGTACCGAGGCCGGGTCGCGGAAACCGGCATCGCTCAAAGCGGCCAGGGCCAGATCGTCGTCCTCGTCGGCCTGCCACACACGCGAAAGCACCGAGTCCTGTGGCGACTGCTCCGCCTGCGGCGAGGCGAAGACATGACCGAACTGCTCGTGGACCTGGTTTCGATGCTGCTGCAGAACGAGTTCGAACGCGTCCCAACTGTCGAAGCCCATGCTCGCGGCGAGCCGTGCCTGGCCTTCCGCATCTTCCGGTAATCGGTGTTTCTGCTCGTCCTTCCAGGCCTGGATCCGGTTCTCGGTAAGTCGCAGGAAACGGTAGGCGGCCAGCAGTTCATTCACTGCAGGTCCGGGCAGGATCTCTTTCTCCTCCAGCAGGGCGAGCACTGGCTGGATCGGTCGGATCTGCAGTTCGGGCTCACGGCCGCCGCGTACCAGTTGGAAGGCCTGGCCGATGAACTCGATCTCGCGGATACCGCCCCGGCCCAGCTTGATATTTGCGTCCATGCCCTTGCCACGTAGCTCGTGCTCGATCATGCGCTTCATGTCACGGATGGCCTCGATCACACCAAAATCGATGTAACGCCTGAAAGCGAAGGCCCGCAGCATCCCGATCAGCTGCGAGATCTCATCCGGATCACCGGTGATCGCTCTCGCCTTGACCATGGCATAGCGTTCCCAGTCACGCGCCTGCGAATGGTAATAGTTTTCCATCGCGTCGAAGCTCGCAACCAGGGGCCCCGAGTCGCCAAACGGGCGCAGCCGCATATCCACCCTGAACACGAAACCGTCAACCGTCTGCTTGCTGAGGACACTGATCAGCTGACGACCCAGACGGGTAAAAAACTGTTCGTTCTCGACCGGACGCCTGCCGTCAGTCTGACCATGCTCGGAAAAACAGTAGATCAGATCGATATCCGACGAGAGGTTGAGCTCACGTGCTCCGAGCTTACCCATGCCCAGAACGATCAGACGCTGGGCCGTGCCGTCCGCACTGCGCGGCACTCCGGATTTGGCGACCGCCCAGCCGTAGAGTCTTTCGAGGGCCTGCCGGATACAGATATCAGCCAGCTCAGACAGCTCTTCGAGGGTCTCATCCAGCGAGGCAAGCCCCGTAAGATCGCGCCAGATGATGCGCACCATCTCACGCCGGCGGAAACGACGCAGACCGGATTCCAGCGCCGTTTCATCATCGACACCCTCCAGCCTTTTGACCAGGGAGGCGCTCATTTCACCGTCTGCGTAACATCGATCGAGCAGACCCGCGGCATGCAGATCGGCGAGCAACCCCGGGTTGCGCAGGCATGCCTGGGCGACATGGTCGCTCCAGGCCCACACCGACTCCATGCGTTCCGAGTCGGGAAAACCACCCGTGGAATCAACAACGCCTGGCGCATCGCACCAGGCGTTCCGGTATCTTTCCAGCCGCACCGCGACCGACTCTTCAGTCATCTGCTGCTCCGCCACTACGCCATGGCGCCTCCGGGCAGACCATAACCCGCCGGTGCAACCATACGGCAACCGGCTACAGTCGCCGCACGGCTCCCGCCTCGACCTGAAGCCGTGAAATGGCGGTTTTGCAGACTAGGGTTTGGATGCCTCTGAGGCAAACTTTTTCAGCGCACCCTGCACCTTTGTCACCAGGGCCGCCCGGTCATCGATGCCGTGCCGCTGGGTGAACCAGGCTGGATCGTTCCAACCCACCATCACCTTGCCCTCGGCATCTTCCCAGACAAGATACTTCAATGGCAGCTCGATGCCCACCGTGCGCTGGCTCTGCATCAACTTGGTGCCTGCCGCCGGCTTGCCGAAGATCAGCAGCTCTGTCGGCGGCAGCGGCATATCCACGCTCTTTGCCCCTGCGCCATGGTCAACCCGCGCAAAGATCTTGAACCCGGCGCCACTCAGGCCCTTCTCGAGCCGGTTCACGGTCTCGGCCACGGAATGCGCACTTTGCATGGTGACCATCCCCTCGGCCGCATGCGCCACAGGCAAAATCATGGCCAGGAAAAGTCCCGCAAATAAAGTTCGTTTCAGCATCAATTCATCCTCCAGATTGCTCGTTGTTTAATCCGTACCCACCGCAGTATAGCGGGCCGTCCAGACTAAAGACCCGTTTTCGGCAGCCGCTATTTCGTGCATGCCGAAAAATAGCCCTTCAGACCCGCTGGAGCCGGAAAGGCTGCACCTCCTTTTCAAGCAGGCGCGGTCTGCTTCCACCATCGCGCTACTCGGTGCCGCTGCCTGCCTGGGCGTGATGTTCCACGCCAAACCGGGCCCCGGCCCCTTCATCTGGTTCACGGCAATAGCGGTCGCGACAGGTATTCGTTTTGCGCTGTATCAGCGCTTTTTCGCTGCCGACACCGACAGCATTGACGCCGATTGCTGGCTGCGCCGCCATTTCTGGACGGGTGGCCTGATCGGCGTGGTATGGGGCTGTCTGCCAATGGTATCCATGATCGGTGCCCCGGCGTATGCGCAGCAGTTGCAGACCCTGGTACCCGGGTTTCTTGTGATGGCGGCGATTACCTCCTACGGCGTGTATTTCTCGCATTACATGTTTCTGCTGGCCACCACGGGCCTGAGCACCACGGTCAGTCATCTGGCAGCGCGCGGCGCAGAAGGCATTCCGGAAGTCATTCTTTATCTGCTATTCGCGCCGGTGATGGCGGTTACCGCCTGGCGCTATTGTGACTCCCTGATTACCAGCATGAAGGCCCAGCGTCACTCGCACCAGCTGGTCGATAAGCTGACCGAGGCCAACCGTGACCTGGTGAGCCAGAACTCGGTGATGATGCAGCAGCGGAGCCTGCTGGAGCAGGAGGAAAGTCTCGCCAAGCACGTATTCGGACAGCTGATACTCGGCGGTGACCGCCGGCTACCGGGGGTACACACCTGGAACCAGTCCATGGGCAGCCTGTCGGGCGACCTCACCCAGACCGCGCGCGGCCCTTCTGGTCAGGCGTATATCTTTCTGGGCGACTTCACCGGCCATGGGCTGCCCGCCGCATTGGGCGCCCTGCCCGCATCATCGGTGTTCCTTGCAATGGCATCCAAGGGCCTGCCGGTGGAATCGATCGCGACGGAGCTCAACATCAAACTGAACCAGCTGCTTCCAGTCGGCTATTTCTGCTGCGCCGTGTTGTTCGAACTATCGGCAGATCAACGCACCCTGCATATCTGGAACAGCGGCCTGCCACCGGTGCTGATCAAACGCAGGGGCCGGACAGACTATCAACGCATCGACTCACACAGCTTGCCGCTCGGTGTCGTCACAGGCGAGGCGTTCGAGACACAGACACACAGAATCGAACTGCAGCGCGGGGATCTGGTGTACGCCTACACCGACGGACTCACCGAAGCCGAAAACCAGGATGGCGAAAGTTGGGGAACCGAACGTCTCGAAAGCTTCCTGGAGCGACCCGATCTGCCAAACCCCCGGCTTTCCGCACTGATCGAAGAGGTCCTCAGGCACGTCGATCAGGCACCGGTCTCCGACGACATCTCGATCGTCGAGGTGGAGGCCGGCCCCGCTGCCGCAGAGCGCGCCGACGCGGCCTGACCCTCCGGCGACGACGAGCCCGACGGGCCCGATAAGAAAAGCCCCGCCCTGATTACTCGGGGCGGGGCTTTTTCAGCTTCGAGGCTGGGCTAAGGGCTTACATCATGCCGCCCATGCCACCCATGCCGCCCATGCCGCCCATGTCGCCACCGCCAGGCATTGCAGCGGCCTCGTCCTGAGGCTCATCGGCAATCATGCACTCGGTGGTGATCATCAGGCCAGCGACCGAAACCGCGTTCTGCAGAGCAAAACGGGTCACCTTGGTCGGATCCAGGATACCCATCTCGACCATGTCGCCGTACTCGCCGTTGGCGGCGTTGTAGCCAAAGTTGCCCTCACCTTCGGACACCTTGTTCAGGACCACCGACTGCTCGTCACCGGCGTTGGCGACGATCTGGCGCAGCGGCTCTTCCATGGCGCGGCGGGCGATACTGATACCGATGTCCTGATCGTGATTGTCACCCTTCAACGCGGTCATGGCGGCCTGGGCACGGACCAGGGCAACACCGCCGCCCGGGACGATTCCCTCTTCGACCGCTGCACGGGTTGCATGCAGGGCGTCTTCGACACGTGCCTTTTTCTCTTTCATCTCTACCTCGGTGGCGGCACCCACCTTGATCACGGCAACACCTCCGGCCAGTTTGGCCAGACGCTCCTGCAGCTTCTCCTTGTCGTAGTCAGAGGTGGTTTCCTCCATCTGCGCACGGATCTGCTCGCAACGGCTCTTGATGTCCTGCTCGGTGCCTGCGCCATCGATGATGGTGGTCTCTTCCTTGGAGATCACGATGCGCTTGGCGGTACCCAACTCGTTCAGGGTCGCCTTCTCAAGGCTCAGACCGACCTCTTCCGAGATCACGGTCGCACCGGTCAGGATCGCTATATCCTGCAGCATGGCCTTGCGACGATCCCCGAAGCCAGGTGCCTTGACCGCAGCAACTTTGACGATGCCACGGATGGTGTTGACCACCAGGGTGGCCAGGGCCTCGCCTTCGACATCCTCGGCGATGATCAACAGCGGACGGCCAGCCTTTGCGACGGCCTCCAGCGGAGGAAGAAGGTCGCGGATATTGGAGACCTTCTTGTCGTGCAGCAGGATGTACGGCTCTTCCAGCTCAGCGGTCATGTTCTGCTGATTGTTGACGAAGTAAGGCGACAGATAACCGCGATCAAACTGCATGCCTTCGACTACGTCCAGCTCGTTGTCGAAGCCGGAACCTTCCTCGACGGTGATTACGCCTTCCTTGCCGACCTTCTCCATCGCCGAGGCGATGATGTCGCCGATATTGTTGTCGGAGTTGGCCGAGATCATGCCGACCTGGGCGATCGCCTTGGTGTCGGTACAGGGCTTGGACATATCCTGGAGGTCATCAACGGCCGAAACCACGGCCTTGTCCATGCCGCGCTTGAGATCCATCGGGTTCATGCCCGCGGCGACGGCCTTCAGACCCTCGCGCACCATGGCCTGGGCCAGCACGGTGGCGGTGGTGGTACCGTCACCGGCAACATCGGAGGTCTGGGAAGAAACTTCCTTGACCATCTGCGCACCCATGTTCTCGAACTTGTCGGCCAGCTCGATTTCCTTGGCCACGGAGACGCCGTCCTTGGTGATGGTCGGGGCGCCGAAGGACTTCTCCAACACCACGTTACGGCCCTTTGGGCCCAGGGTAACCTTGACCGCATTGGCCAGGACGTTCACACCCTTGAGCATGCGCTGACGCGCGTCATCGGAAAACTTGACTTCTTTTGCACTCATTTCTGTTTACCTGAATTCAGTTGTGTTTGATTCGATGTCTCGCTCCGGTCTGCGACCGGAGGCGCGGGCCCTGTCAGCCCTCGATGACACCCATGATGTCTTCTTCGCGCATGACCAGCACTTCCTCACCGTCGATCTTGATCTCGGTACCGGAGTACTTGCCAAACAGCACGGTGTCGCCAACCGCGACGTCAAGCGGACGCACGTCGCCGCTCTCGAGTATCTTGCCCTTACCGACGGCGAGTATCTCGCCCTGGACCGGCTTCTCGGTGGCCGAGCCCGGCAGCACGATGCCGCCTGCGGTGGTGGTTTCTTCTTCCTTGCGACGAACGACCACACGGTCATGCAGGGGACGAATATTCATATCTCGAAATCTCCTAAATCTTTGCAGAGAAGTGGTTGAGGTCTGTTGTGTCCGGGCGAGCTTGTTAGCACTCGCTCTTGGTGAGTGCCAATATTAGGGTCGAAGTCCGGCAAGTCAAGGGCGCGCCGAAAAAAAACTGGCGACAGGGTTTTTGGCACTCGCAAACACAAAGCGCTGATAACTAAACATTTTTCTGAAAATGTCGTAAAAATACCCAGGACCACTGATGCAGAGGAGGCGGAACATGCTCGAGCAGAACAGGGGCCGGGTGATCCAGACAGCGCAACTGGGTGCGTATTTTCACGATGCCGTGCAGAGCGCAGCGGGACGGCACAGGCTCAGTGCTGACGACGCGACCCTGCACTATGTCGCTTCGCTGCTGTGCCGATACGCCCGCAGCGACAAGGTCTTCGACTATGCCGAGCAGCACCTGCAGCTGCGCCCGCTGGCCCTGCTGTACGGCGAGGCGCTGGAGGCAAATGGGTATCGCGAACGCTGTCTGTGGCTGCAGCGGCTGGGCGATCTTTCGCTGTTCGTGGGCGGCCTTTTTTCCGGCCGCCTGAGTCGCCACTTCCAGGATCTCGACTATTGCGTCGCCATGGGCGGCAATGCCTACGGCTGCCTGCAGCAGACCGCCACGCGAGCGGATGAGAAGGTGAAGGCCGCGGTGTTCGGTGAGCTGGCCGGGCAGTTCCAGCGCTTTGTCGGAGTGGTTGCAAGCGTTACCCGGAACCGGGGCACCGGGACAAACGCGGGTTGAGCGGACGGTGGAGCCAACACCTGCGGCCAGACCGAACCCGGAGTCCGCCGATCAGTCGTCCCTGCGGAATTCGCCCTCGATGATCCGCTCCGACCGGGTTTCCGCCCGCCCCGATGCGCCGGGTGCCGGGCGCAGGGTGCCGCGTGATTTGAGCCAGCGCACGATCAGCCAGCGCCGCAGCGGCGGAATCAGCAGCAGAAATCCGATTGCATCGGTGATGAAGCCGGGCAGCAGGAGCGCCAGACCGACGATCAGGAGCATCACCCCTTCCATGAGTTCGAGTGCTGGCACCTCCTTGTTGGCCATCTGCGACTGGGCCCTGAACAGCACGGCGAAACCCTGCATGCGTACCAGGTAACCGCCCAGCATGGCCGTGAACACAGACAGTGCGATCGTCGGGATGGCACCGATCTCACTGCCCACCTCGATCAGAAGATAGAGCTCGACCAGGGGTGCGCCGACAAAAAACAGCAGAAAAACAAGTACCGGGCTAATCATTGGGATGCCTTCATTCCGCTGGAGGGTCTCTGAATCGATCCGAACGGAACGGATCGGGGGCGGACATTGTGACATGACGGCCCGGGCGGGTCACAAGGACCCCAAGGACACGACACCGCCACAATTTCCGTGAATGTGCCTGCGATCCGGCATAAACTTGCGCCCCCATTTCAATGGGGCCGAATTTCCACGTTTCAAGGGCGCGAAGCCTAAAGGTTCATTTGTTAAGCTGCTCCGATGCCCGAAACCCTGCTCGTCATCACCACACTGCCGGATCAGGACGCCGCGGAACGGCTTGCCGAAACGCTGGTCGAAACCGGGTTGGCGGCCTGCGTGAATATTGGTGCAGCAGTCACGTCTATCTATAAGTGGGACAAGCAGCTGCAGCGCGGGACCGAATTGATGCTGACCATCAAGACCACCCGGGCGCGCTACCCTGCCCTCGAGCAGGCCATTGTGGATGGCCATCCCTATGAACTCCCCGAGGTGATTGCTGTTCCAATCACTGCGGGCCTATCTGGATACCTGGCGTGGATCGAAGCATGTACAAAAAACTGATTGCCTGGACACTTTTGCTGATTGCGGCCCTGCCGGGCGCCCAGGCGGAGCAGGACTTCCTCAAGCCCGACCAGGCCTTCCTGATCTCGGCCCAATCGACCGATGGCAAGACCGCGCGCGTCAACTGGCAGATCGCCGACGGCTACTACCTTTATCAGAGCAAATTCCGCTTTCTCAGCGATTCGGCGGGTGTGGAATTTGGTGATCCCGATCTCCCCCCCGCACTGACGAAAGACGATCCCGTCTTCGGCAAGGTTGAGATCTATCGCGACCAGGTAACCATTGATGTCCCGCTGGAGGCCGTGCCCGCCAATACCGAGATGCTGACGCTGAAAGCGCGCTCTCAGGGCTGTGCCGACGATGGAATCTGCTATCCGCCACATACCCAGACTGTGCTGGTCGCACTCAGCCAGGCCGCCGACAGCCCACCCCCGGTCGATCCGGAAGCGGTCGAGGAATTTGACCCAACCGGTAGCGCGCCCCCTGCAGCGCAGATGGAAGACGCACTCGCGGCCGTCCAGGAGGACCCACTCAAGGAACTCGCGGAACTCGGTGAAAACCTTGGGCTGGACATGGAAGAGGACGACATCCTCGATCCCGAAGAGGCCTTCCGCGTCAGTGCCAACGGCAGCGACGGCAGCCGGCTGCAGGTACAGTGGAATATCGCCGATGGCACCTATCTATATCAGGACAAGATCAAACTGGAACTGAGTGGCGACGGTATCCAACTCGGGCAATTCGAGCTACCTCAGCCGGATATCAAGAAGGACTCGATAAAGCCCGACGGCAGTATCGGCGATGTCGCCGTTTACCATGGGCGGATCGACCTCGACATTCCGCTGCTGCGAAGCAACACGGACGCAACCAAGGTCACGCTGACCGCCAGCTACCAGGGCTGCGCAGATCGCGGGATCTGCTACCCACCGCAGAAGACCGCCATGCCGATCGACCTGCCGGCAGCCAGCGGTGCTGCCACGGTCGCCGCAGCCGCATCGGTAACAACGGGCGGGAATGAAACTGCGCCGAAGGTCGAAAAGCAGTCCGAGCAAGACCAGATTGCCGCCATGATCGCCGGCCAGAGCAGCTGGGTGGTGGTAGGAGCATTCTTCCTGATCGGGCTGGGGCTCGCGTTCACACCCTGCGTCTTCCCGATGATCCCCATCCTCTCGGGGATCATCACCGGGCATGGCCAGAGCATCACTACGCAAAAGGCCTTCATGTTGTCTCTGGTCTACGTGCTCGCCATGGCACTTACCTACACGGTGGCCGGCGTGTTCGCCGCACTGGCCGGCGAGAACCTCCAGGCCATGCTGCAGAACCCTGTGGCGATCAGCATATTCGCGATGATCTTTGTCGCCCTTGCGTTCTCGATGTTTGGTTTTTATGACCTGCAGCTGCCATCGGGCCTGCAATCCAAGCTGACCGAGATCAGTAACAAGCAGGAAGGCGGCAGCCTGGCGGGCGCCGGCATCATGGGGCTGTTGTCGGCACTGATCGTCGGCCCCTGCGTGGCACCGCCTTTGGCCGGCGCGCTGATCTATATCGGCCAGACCGGCGACGCGGTACTCGGCGGCCTCGCGCTGTTCGCCATGTCGATGGGGATGGGCGCGCCGCTGATTGCGATCGGCACCTCGGCAGGCAAGCTGCTGCCGCGCGCAGGCGGCTGGATGGATGCGGTCAAGGCCGTGTTCGGCGTGGTCATGCTGGGCGTGGCAATCTACCTCCTCGAGCGGGTCTTGTCGCCGGTGACGGCAATGTTCCTGTGGGGCACACTGCTGGTGGTATCCGCGGTCTACATGGGAGCCCTCAGCCCGCTCCCCGACTCGGCCAACGGCTGGCGCAAGCTGTGGAAAGGTCTGGGCGTCGTCTTGCTGATCTATGGTGCGCTGTTTTTGATCGGGGTGGCTGCCAACGGCAAGAACACCCTGCAACCGCTGCGCGGCCTGATGATTGGTGGCGGGGCCGCGGGCACCGCTGCGGAGCAGCATGTGAACTTCAAACGCGTAAAAACCGTGGCAGACCTGGATCGCGAACTGGCCGCCGCCAAGGCACAGGGCAAACCGGTCATGCTCGATTTCTACGCCGACTGGTGCGTGTACTGCATCCAGATGGAACGCGACACCTTCCCGGACCCACAGGTCCAGAATGCAATGTCACAGCTCATCCTGCTGCAGGCCGACGTCACGGATAACGATGACGCCGACCAGGCCCTGCAGAAACACATCGGCATACCGGCTCCACCGGCCATGATTTTCTGGGGACCGGACGGCAAGGAACACAAACACCTGCGACTGCTGGGCTTCATGGGCCCCGATGAGTTTGCACCGCACGTCAATGAGGTCCTGACGCCATGAAGATAAGCAACTATTTTCTGATCGCCGTGGGCGGTGCCGTGATCGGCGCAGCCAGCGGATTCGCCTGGCGAGCACTGGACGATGCCGGCCAGCCCGAGATTCAGACGCCGGTGCAGACAGTGCAACAGGTCGACGCTTTGCCAAGCTTCAGCTACCCCGACCTGCAGGGCCGCCAGCGCAGCAGCGAGGAGTTTTCTGACAAGGTGATCGTATTGAACTTCTGGGCCACCTGGTGTCCACCCTGCCGCAAGGAGACCCCGGCGTTTGTCGCTCTGCAGGAACTCTACGGCAGCGACGTGCAGTTCATCGGCATCGCCATCGACGATGAGGAACCTGTGCGGGAATTCGCCGACAGCTATGGTGTGAACTACCCGCTGCTACTGGGTGACGTCGAGGCAGTGTCTCTTTCGCGAAGCCTGGGAAACCGTTATGAGGGGTTGCCGTTCACCGTTGTCACCGCGCCTGGCGGTAAAGTCGTACTGCGCCACACCGGTGGCCTGGAACGGGATCAACTGGAGCCGCTGCTCCAGGAACTGACCAGCGCCGGCTGAGCCAACACCCGCAAAACAGCACGAAAAGACGACTGCGGCTCTGGACAAAAACCCCCGTGTGTCCGACAATTGCCAGCAATTGATCGCAATTTCGGCGCAAATCCCGGCAAAAGCGATATTGAGGCAAACCCGGGCATTTAAGGGAACAGATTCACGATGGCGCGCATTCTCGTCCTCAACGGCCCCAACCTGAACCTGCTGGGTTCGCGTGAGCCGGGCCACTACGGACAAGACACGCTGGCATCCATCGAGGAAAAACTCGGCCAGCTGGCAGCAGGTCACGAAATCAGCTTTTTCCAGAGCAACGCGGAATCCGAGCTGATAGACCGTATTCACAGGGCCGGGGCTGACGGGGTGGACTTCATCCTGATCAACCCGGCCGCTCTGACCCACACCAGCATCGCCCTGCGCGACGCATTCCTGGGGGTCTCCATCCCGTTCATCGAAGTGCATATATCGAACGTGTTCGCCCGCGAGTCCTTCCGCCACCAATCCTACCTGTCGGACGTCGCCGTCGGGGTGGTCAGTGGTCTGGGCGCACAGGGCTACGAACTGGCACTGGCCGCCGCACTGCGCAGGCTGGCCGACTGAACGGTCAACAGAAACACCGCGAATGAAGGAAAATCCTAATGGATATCCGCAAAGTCAAGAAACTGATCGAACTGCTCGAGGAATCCAACATCGCCGAGATCGAGATTCACGAAGGTGAAGAGTCGGTCCGGATCAGCCGCGCCAGCACCGTTGCGCCCGCGATAATCGCAGCTCCGGCTGCTACCCCGACAGCCGCGGCTGCGCCAGGCGCGACAGCTGCAGCACCGGCAGCGGTCAAGGAGCCGGAGGGCCACATCATCCGTTCACCGATGGTCGGCACCTTCTACCGCGCTCCCTCGCCGGGAGCCAAACCGTTCGTGATGGACGGCCAGAGCGTCTCCACGGGAGAGACCCTGTGCATCATCGAGGCCATGAAAATCCTCAATCAGATCGAATCGGACAAGTCGGGCAAGATTGTCGAAATCCTTGTCGAGAACGGCCAGCCGGTTGAATACAACGAACCACTGTTCGTGATCGATTAAGGCCGGTTCAGACTATGTTGGAAAAGATTGTCATCGCCAACCGTGGCGAAATTGCACTCCGCATCCTGCGCGCCTGCCGTGAACTCGGGATCAAGACTGTTGCTATCCACTCCGAGGCGGACCGCGACCTCAAACACGTGCGCATGGCAGACGAATCGGTCTGCATCGGGCCAGCCCCTTCTATCGCAAGTTATCTGAACGTACCGGCAATCATCAGCGCGGCGGAGGTCTGCGACGCCCAGGCCATCCACCCCGGCTACGGCTTCTTGTCGGAAAACGCCGACTTCGCCGAGAAGGTGGAACAATCGGGCTTCGTATTCATCGGTCCGCGTTCGGACACCATTCGCCTGATGGGTGACAAAATCACCGCAATCGAGGCAATGAAATCCAGCGGGGTGCCCACGGTACCTGGCTCGGATGGTCCCTTGGATGACAATGATGAACGCACCCTGAGGCTGGCGCGCGATATCGGTTATCCGGTGATCGTAAAGGCGGCCGGTGGTGGTGGTGGACGCGGCATGCGCGTGGTCCATTCCGAGGCCTCGCTGCTCAGTTCCGTCTCACTGACCCAGGCCGAGGCCGGAGCGGCCTTCGGGAACGAGACGCTGTACATGGAGAAGTTTCTCGAGAACCCCAGGCACGTCGAGTTCCAGGTGCTGGCCGACACGCATGGCGACGCCATTCACCTCGGTGAACGTGACTGTTCCATGCAAAGGCGACACCAAAAAGTGGTGGAAGAGGCACCGGCACCGGGCATTACCGAGGAACTGCGCAACCGGATCGGTGAGCGCTGTGCCGAAGCCTGCCGCAAGATCGGCTACCGTGGCGCTGGCACATTCGAATTTCTCTATGAGAATGGCGAATTCTATTTTATCGAGATGAACACGCGGATACAGGTCGAACACCCGGTGACCGAGATGATCACCGGTGTGGACATCGTCAAGGAGCAACTGCTGATCGCCAGCGGCGAACACCTGAGCTACACACAGGACGATATCAAGATCCGCGGCCATGCGGTGGAATGCCGTATCAATGCGGAAGACCCGAACAACTTCATGCCCAGCCCCGGCGATATCACCCAGTTGCACATACCGGGTGGGCCCGGCGTCAGGGTCGATACGCATATCTACAACGGCTACCGCGTCCCCCCATACTACGACTCGATGATCGGCAAGCTGATCACACACGGTGAGAGCCGCGACGTCGCGGTAGCGCGCATGCGCACCGCTCTGTCTGAGATGGTTATCGACGGTATCAGGTGCAACATCCCGCTCCAGGCGAGAATCATGGCCGACTCAAATTTCCAGGTGGGCGGAATGAATATCCACTACCTGGAAAAAATGCTCGCGCATTGATACGTCAGAACGCAAAGGACGACGGGACCCGCGGGCACTCCAGAGAAAACATGCGCGACAGCCTGCGAATCTTCTTATCCATTCAACACGCCCCTTTCCTGCATTCCACGGGGCCCGTTCAAACGCAGACTCTCTGCGTTCTCCGCTCCTCTCCGGCCGTTTTGCGTCATCTTTGAAAATGCCCTGGCTCGAAGCAAACCTGACTGTCGACAAATCACGCGCAGCGCTGATCGAACTGCTGTTCGAGAACCTGGGTGCAGTCGCGGTCACCCTGGGAGACGCCGGCGATGAACCCATGCTCGAACCCGCTCCGGGAGAGACCCCCTTGTGGCAGGCCACCCGGATCACCGGCCTGTTCGAGGGCAACACCGACGCCGACGCCCTGCGCAGTGCCATCAACCAGACACTGAACATTGATGGCAGTCGTAGCCTTACCCTTAACCGTCTGGAGGATCGCGACTGGGAACGCGCATGGATGGACCAGTTTCAACCCATGCAGTTTGGTCGGCGCCTCTGGATCCGCCCGAGCGGCAGAGAGGTAGCTCAGCACGACGCCGTCATTGTCGACCTGGATCCGGGCCTCGCCTTCGGCACCGGCACACATCAGACCACGGCGCTCTGCCTGTCATGGCTGGATGGACACGACCTCCGCGGCAAGCGCGTGATCGACTTCGGCTGTGGCTCGGGGATACTTGCGATAGCGGCATTGAAACTGGGCGCGAGCAGCGCCATCGCCGTCGATCACGACCCGCAGGCGGTCCTGGCCGCACGCAGCAACGCCGAACGGAACCGGGTGGAGAATCGCATCAAGGTCGTGCACAGCGACGATTTTGCCGATGAGACCGCGGATCTGGTCATCGCGAATATACTTGCCAACATCCTGATCGATCTATCACCGAAGATCCTGGGCCTGCTGAATCCCGGTGGTCAACTGGTGATGTCGGGGATATTGCAGGCGCAGGCGGCAGCGGTCGCCCAGGCATACCTGGAGCGGCTGGACTTTGCACCGCCCCTGAGCCGGGACGACTGGGTACTGCTGCATGGACAGATCGCATAGGAAAGGCTCCGGACGCAGCACCGCATGCAACCGGGCCAAGCCGCTGGATTTTTCATAAACTGCGGTCAATGGGCGGGTAGCACCAATGCGTGGGAGACGGAAACTGAGCGAGACCGGTGTGAAAACGTGGCGAAACTGCATGTGCATCTCCACCTTGCGGTATGCCGCTTAGGCCCTGCCTGTGAAGACGCGCTGCCCGACGTGCAAAACGCGTTACGACATTCCGCCGCAAGCGCTGCTTGAGGCCGATGGGCTGGCGCGCTGTTTCCGCTGCGGAACCGTATTCGAAACGGTTTCGGAGGACACAGGCACCCCAAACGTCATTCACCCGGGCCACACCGGGGATGCCCCCACACTGGATGCGCAGTCCGAGGTTACACACGCCAACGACCGTGAACTGCAGGACTCAGACGTCGCGCCTATGCCCGTGCCGAAACACGCGGACGAGGCGTTCACACTGGAGCCCGCACATTCCGCGGACGATGAATTT
>Ga0316189_10003785_pt1 | contig 14662 bp, 10 predicted proteins | sample LowCovwburrow_MG_FD_204930 | JGI IMG/M metagenome (GOLD analysis project Ga0316189, IMG submission 204930) | Coastal sediment microbial communities from Maine, United States - Lowes Cove worm burrow | ecosystem: Environmental > Aquatic > Marine > Coastal > Sediment | place: USA: Maine...
ATTCTCAGCGATCATATGGATCGGCCTTTTTCTGTCTGTGCACATGAAAATCCGGCTCAGGCGCCGTTGCAGCAGGTTGTCACCTGCCTGTCCATCATCATGAATCTGGCCCGCAAACAAATCCATTACACGCTGGGCAATCCCTGCCGGGGAGAGAGCCGCACCCTGGAGCTGGATTCATTTCTTTCCTGATTCCTCAATCCCTGGGTCGAACGAGTCGGTTGGCGTGAAACGGAAATCTCGATTTTTCGAAGAACCAAAAGGAATATAGAAATTTTTTCCACAATTTTGGGTAATTTATTTCACATATGACATAATTTCGTCAATTTGCCGGTTTGCTAAAACATGCCGACAAAGTTAGTGAAATTTTATTTAAGTAATCGTTTTATTAAGATATTACTGCATATAAGTCTCACATCGCCGGATTAATTATATCGAATATAAGGATCATCCGAAATGGCATGAAATCTGCACGAATAAACAATTTTAGTAAGATTGCCGTATTCACCATCCGACTCTCTTTTTCAATCGATGCTTAAACGTGGTTACGCCAATGGAAACAAATGAGAACGATTTATTAGAGCGGCGGATCTCTTCGGACAATGGAGGCAGACGGACCGGAGGAGATCGCCGAAATTATTCGTACACCTTGCATATTCCGGAAAGAAGAAAAGGCAAGGATCGTCGCACCGGTGATGACCGTCGGAAATCACCCCGCGCTGGAACCCTATCACATATTCAGCCACTAGATTAACTATCTCGATACGCTTCTAAAAGAAAATTCACCTTACCTATCGGCTAAATTTGAAATTTTTACTTGCCGTTAGGCGCGGGGTGAAATATGCTTTAAGAACTAGCGAAGCTCCGCCTCCAACCGACGCATTGGTATGCATTTATCAAATCTGCTGCTTAACGCATAGAGATGCTGGTTGCGGGATGATCGATTCTGAAGGCGGACAAAAACATTCCTTAATCCAGCCGACGTCTTTATATTATTGTCATCACAATATTAAAAAAACTTTCAAATTTCAACCATCCAAGCGGTGCATCATCAGCCATCCGGAGACGACTAACATGCGGCAAAAACAGCTAAAGACAAATGCAAAAACACGCAATGTCCATATTTGGGATCACATGGTTTTGATCGGAATCGCTTTGGCCCTTTTTTATACGGTTTTTGAATCCATTTTGTACATCTTTTTGTCCTATGATGTTGATTTTTTTCAACGTCTGTTCGGACCGGACATGAGTGCAATTTGGAGCCGCATCGCTATTTTATGTCTCTTCCTCATCTTCGGTTCCCATGCCCAATTTACAATTAATCAACGTTCGGCAGCTGAAGCCGCGCTCCGGGAAAGTGAAGAAAAATTTCGCAACATTATTGAAACCGCTCCCGACGGCTATTATGAGGTGGACATGGACGGAAATTTTACATTTTTCAACGATTCCATGTGCAAGATTCTGGGTTACTCCCGCGATGAACTGGCGGCGATGAACCAACGCAAATCGATGGACGAGATCAATGCCTCCAATCTTACCAATATCTTCAACAAAGTGCTTGAAACCCGGTTGCCCACGAAATCGGTGGACTGGGTCCTTACCAACAAAGACGGCTCCAAAAGATTTGTCGAATCGTCCGTATCGTTGACAAACGATCCAAAAGGTGAGCCCATCGGTTTTGGTGTATTTGTACGAGATGCGACCCAACGGCAACGGGCCGAAGCCTTATACCGGGAAAAACTGGCCGCGGAAGCCGCCAGTCAGAGCAAAAGTGAATTTCTGGCCAGTATGAGCCACGAAATTCGCACGCCGCTGAATGCCATCATCGGTCTGGTGGAACTGATGCTGAGCTCCGATTTGCCCCCCGACCAGAGAGAAGATCTGGACGTGGTCAAATCATCGGCTTATTCTTTACTTTCCATCATCAACAACATTCTGGATTTTTCCAAAATTGAAGCCGGCAAGCTGGAATTCGAACAAAGCCCATTCAGTCTCAGGCAGTTTATGGATGAGTCAATGAAAATTATGGGTATCAAATCCCATGAAAAAGGCATCGAGTTGGCCTACCGTATTGTTCCAGGTGTTCCGGACCACTTGTCGGGCGACGCAGCACGCCTGCGCCAAGTTCTGCTCAACCTGATCGACAATGCCATTAAATTTACGGATGAGGGAGAAGTCATCGTCTATGTCGCCGCTCATTCTCAGACGGATGACGAAGTATTTCTGCATATCTCCGTAGTTGATACCGGCATCGGAATCCCGGTGGATAAGCAGCGCGCCATTTTTAGTGCCTATGACCAGGCCGACGTCACAACCTCGGGTCGCTACGGGGGTACCGGACTGGGGCTGGCGGTTTCAGCGCAGCTGGTGCATTTGATGGGCGGCTCCATCAAAATCAAAAGTCAGCCCGGACACGGCAGCCGGTTTCGATTCACGGCACGGTTTATCCGGCAGCATGACCATGGTCCGCGTCAAGATGAAGCATTTCATCCTGAATTAGGCGGCTTAAGAGTGCTGGTGGTCGACGATAACAGATCCAGTCGTAAAATTCTCAAAGAAATTCTGGAAATCCACAAGATGGACCTTGTACAGGCATCCAGTGCCAACGAAACCATGGATATTCTTCTGAAATCCCAGGCCGAGGGAACACCTTTTAATCTGATTTTACTGGATTCGGATATGCCCGAAATGGATGGATTTGCCCTGGCCGGCGCTATCAAACAGCAGAAAATTTCTGATGCCGGCATCATTATGATGCTGACGTTTCAGCACTTCAAGCGCAAAGCGGAACTCGAAGAACTTGGCATCACAACCGGCGTTCTCAAACCTGTTGGTCCACTGGAACTGGTAAGCGTTATCTTGGATTTCCTGGGAATTGCCAAACCTGCCCCTGTTATAGAGGATAAAACACCGCAGCCAGTCATCCGGGTCCCCGCACGCTCACTGAAAATTCTGGTAGCGGAAGACACCCCCTTCAACCAGAGATACATTCTGCGTCTGCTCGAGCGCTGGAACCATCAAACCACCTTGGTGGAAAACGGACGCAAGGCCTTAGAAGCTATTAAACGAGAGGCGTTTGACATTGTTTTAATGGATGTGCAGATGCCCGAAATGGATGGCTTGCAAGCAACTCGGAAAATACGTGAGTGGGAATCAGTCTCCGCTAACGCGGATACTGATGTGTGGGAAACAGAAGTCAAAGGGCAGAGGACGGAAATCAGAAGACAGAAGACAGAGGAAGGAACCCAAGCCTCCAACTTCCAACAACCAACATCCAACATTCCGATTGTTTCTATGACCGCCCATGTCATTAAAGGTGATCGGGAGCGCTGCCTTGAAGCCGGCATGAATGAATATGTATCCAAACCCATTGATTCGGATAAGCTGTTCGAAACCATCGAAAAACTGACCCGGGTTTCCGGAATCATGAAACCGGCGCCGGCTGAACCCGTTATCGCAGATAGTTCATCGCTGCTAAAGGTCTTTGATGAGGACTGGGATTTTCTTAAAGAAGTGGTGGAGGTTTTTATAGCTGATTACCCCAGGCTGTTGGATAATCTTCAGCAGTCCTTTGTGGAAGGCGACTGCGATACGTTCATGCGGTCGGCCCACAGCCTGAAGGGAATGTTAAAAAATTTTAGGGCTGAAACCGCTGCTGAAATCGCCTTCAATCTTGAAAAAAAGGGAAAGGCGGCTGATTTACAAGGCGTTCGGGCGGACATCGATAGACTCGCTGCTCATATCTCTGAAGTTGATAAGACGCTCCGAAATATGATAAAGGAACAATATAGTTAAGGGAGCCTAATTTATGAAAAAGAAGATCCTGGTGGTGGATGACGATCGTGTTATGCTGAAATTTGTCACCAAATTTCTGACGCGTGAAGGTCATGAAGTCATGACGGCCGAGGATGGTTTTGCCGCTTTGAACCTGCTTACTGGTTTCAGACCCGACATCATTTTTTTTGATCTCATCATGCCCAAGATTGACGGAGGCAAACTGATTCAGATTGTCCGCAGTATGCCGCAGCTCAAGGATTGCTATCTGGTTATCATCTCTGCGGCGGTGGCTGAAATTGATTTCGATTTCCAGGAGACTGGAGCCGATTCTTACATTGCCAAGGGTCCTTTCAGCTCGATGGCGAATCACATCATGGACGCCATTAAAGCATCGGATGCTCCCCGGGGTCAGGAGGATCCGAAACCCATCCATGGACTTGACGGCGTATATGCCCGCCAATTGACCAAGGAATTGCTATCACGCAATCGCCACCTCGAGACAATTTTAGAAAGCATGGCTGAAGGAATCCTGGAAGTTTATACCAACAAAGTTGTCTATGCGAATGGTGTTGCAGTGTCTTTGCTCGCCCTGCCAACCGAAAAAATTCTGGCGGCCTATCCGCCGGATCTGTTCGACGAAAACACGGGGCGGCGGTTGGATGAAATATTTCAAACCGGTGCGGATCAATCGGCAGCAATTGGGGAAAATACACCGGTTGAGTTAAACGGCAGGCAAATTACCATTAATGTTCTGCCGGTAACCGGAGAACCGGCCACGGTTATCCTCATGATCACGGATGTGACCGAACGCAAGCGTCTGGAAATGCAGTTGCAACATGTCCAGAAGATGGAGGCCATTGGTACGATTGCGGCCGGCGTCGCCCACAATTTCAGAAACACCCTGACTGAAATTCTGGTGAACAGCCAGCTTATTCAGATGAGCTATGCAGATGAGTCCGGCTTGCACGATGTGGCCGGACGAATCAACACCTCCGTCAGAAGAGGATCCCGCCTGGTCGACGGATTGCTTCAATTTTCACGTAAACAGATTAAAGCAGAATTCGAAATTATCGACCTGGCCGAAGTGATCAAAGAAGTTTGTCAGATCATTGAGAAATCATTTGACCAGAAAATAGAAATTCAAACGGAGCTCCCCGGCAAGCTTCCGATCATGGGAGATGTGACCAGTATCAGCCAGGCTTTGATGAACCTTTGCAACAATGCCCGGGATGCGATGCCGGATGGTGGCCGGCTGATCATCAAAGCCGTTAGGGCGGGCAAACAAGGTATTGTTACCGTAACCGATAATGGTGAGGGTATGGATAGCGAAGCCGTCAGGAAATGCTTTGATCCGTTCTATACCACGAAACCAATTGGCAGTGGAACCGGCCTGGGGCTTTCCACCACCTATGGAATTATTAAAAGCCATGAGGGTATGATCAGTGTCGATTCACAACCGAACCGGGGTACCACGTTTAAGATGCTTTTTTCATTGGTTCTTGACGAAAAACAAAGTGAACAAAAAGACGCTCCGGTGATCACCCGGGGCAAGGGGCAGCGGGTCTTGGTAGTCGATGATGAACCTGAGATTCTCAACGCCATGCAGGATTTGCTCGAGTATCTCGGCTATACACCGCAACTTGCCGCAAACGGCAAGGAGGGGCTCGAAAGATATCGGGGCAACCGCCCCGATGCAGTTTTAATGGACATTAACATGCCGGAAATGGACGGTATTACCTGTATCGAAAAAATTCTCGACGATGACCCCAATGCCAATATATCGATTTTTTCCGGCTACGAGGAGGAAGGTATCGAGGGTATGAGTCAGCGGGCCAAAGACGCCATTAAAGATTATCTGGCCAAACCGGTGGGGCTGGAAGCGTTGAGCGCATTGCTTGCCGAAATGCTGAAGGAGAAAGATAAATAATATGCATTATGAGGGAAACATTATCAGACCGCCCAGCGAGGCCAACAGTATTTTACTTCAGATAACCGTTGGCTGCTCGCGCAATAAATGCACATTCTGCGGTACTTATTTAGGAGAGCGTTTCCGAATTAAGCCGGATTCCATTATTATGGAAGACATCGAATTTGCGGCCCAATATTGCCAAAGACAGCGCCGCCTATTCCTCTGTGACGGAGACGCATTGATTGTTCCTCAAAAAAGGCTGTTGAAAATTCTTCAGACCATAAAAGATCGGCTTCCGTGGGTTACCCGCGTGGGTGCCTATGCAAATGCCAAAAGCTTGAATATGAAGACCCTTGAAGAGCTCAAGACGCTCAAAACCCATGGTCTGGGAATCCTCTATATGGGCCTTGAATCCGGCGATGAAGTCACCCTCAAAAAAATCAACAAAGGCGCCACATCATCTCATATGATAGAAATGGGGAAAAAAGCCAAGGAAGTCGGGATGAAATTGTCCGTCACTGTCTTGCTGGGAATCGCCGGCCGGCAGCGCTCACAGATACATGCCGCAGAAACAGGCCGTGTGCTGTCGGCCATCGATCCGGATTACGTCGGTGCCTTGAGCCTGATGCTCATTCCCGGAACACCGCTGTTTGATGACTTTCAATCCGCAGAATTTACCCTGATTGAACCCGATGAAATGCTGGCTGAGTTGAGAACGATGATCGCCGGCACCAACCTCTCAAGGGGTCTTTTTCACGCCAATCACGCTTCGAATTATTTGCCCATCAAAGCCAGAATGCCAAAAGACAAAACGGCGACATTAGAACTGATTGATCGGGCTCTGGCTGGAAATATCGCTTTAAAACCGGAACATTTGAGAGCACTTTAGCAATGAAATATTTTTTTATTTTTATGGCAGTGATCAGCGTGACGCTTGTTCACGGCGACAGCCCTGCCTTACAAGAACCCATCGGGTTTCCGTCGTTGATATCCAGCGTTCGCATCAGCGGTCCACTCGATTTTTGTGGGGAACCCGTTGAACTGGATAATCAGGATGTCCGGGAACGTCTCGAAAAGGAATTGCTTCTCACCCTGTGGGATCGCCCTCAAGTGGTGCTCTGGATTAAACGATCCAACCGTTATTTTCCGATCATCGAAAAAATGCTCAAAGAACATAAAATGCCCCAAGACTTGAAGTATATCGCCATTGCTGAAAGCGCACTGAGACCCCATGCACGATCTCAAAAAGGTGCTGTCGGATTCTGGCAGTTTTTAAAGAGCAGCGGACATAAATACGGACTGAGCATTAATTCAGAAAAAGATGAACGCCGCAATATATTCCGATCGACCGAGGCGGCCATCGCTTATTTTAAATCCCTCTACGATATCTTTGGAAGCTGGACCCTTTCAGCGGCGGCATACAACATGGGGGAACAGGGCTTGCTATCTGAAATACTGACCCAAAAAACCCGTCACTTTTATCATCTCTATCTCCCCCTGGAAACCCAGCGTTACTTATTGCGCGTCATCTCCGCAAAAATCATTTTGGCCGATCCCGAAACCTACGGGTTTCGATTCACTGAAAAAGATTTATACCCGCCCTTGCAATTTGACCATATCAAGCTGGCGTGTTTACAGGAAACGCCGATCTCTGTGGTCGCTGAGGCAGCCAATACCCGTTTTAAAATGATCAAGGATTTGAATCCGGAAATCAGAGGACACTTTTTAGCCGCCGGTAATCATCGGATTTTGATTCCCAAGGGCGGCGCTGACGGATTCCAGGCTCGATTTAAAACCCTGGTCGATCAATGGCTGGCTGAAAACCGACAGCGCGTTTATGTGGTCAAAGACGGCGACAATTTATCCGCCATTGCGGAACGATTCGATGTTCCCTTGCCGGCCCTGATCATTTGGAATCGATTGAAACTGCGAGAGCATATCCATCCCGGGCAGCATCTGGTCATATATTCGGATGAGATCGAGGTGGATACGGCAAAGCAGGAATAGATAGCGTTAACCTGATATGGCCGCAAAAGGCACAAAAAGCACAAAAATAAAATATCAGGGCTTGTAATTTCAATGGGTTATAATGAATAAAAATCAAAATTCTGACTTTTTACGACTTCATCAAACCTGAAAATTGATTATTCCCCTCCCGAGTAAACGCTAACGTTTCAACATCAGGGTTTCTCCAGTTAGGCAGCTCCTTTCGGCAATTCGATCCTGCGTTTTTCCGGATCGTCCTGCTGCCGATAGAATATTGCGACATGCCCGATCATACCCGCCATAAGGCAACCTGTTTTCACTTCAATGGCTTCTGCAATTTCTTTTTTCTGTTTTTTCTCTTTGAAATCAATGAACTTTATCTTGATGAGTTCATGTCGATCAAATGCCTGTTCGGTGGATGCGATCAATGCATCGGTTACCCCTTTTTGCCCGACAAATACGAGGGGCTTCAAACCATGAGCAAGGCCTCTGAGATATTTCGCCTGAAGACCAGTTAATTTTTTCATTGGAATTCTCGTTACTCCAGATATCGTTGATTGGTTGATTAGTTGATTGGTTAAGTGATTGTAAATATAGATTTATCCCATACTTGCAAAATAATGGGACATTTGATATCTCAGCAATCGAAACATGCCGAATTATTGACTATAGTTTACCTAATCAACCAGTCAACTATTCAACGAAGTTTGAAATCACTTAACAGGAGGATCAGAAAATGACGTCCGAGAGTTATCCCCAGGAAGCGGTAAAATTTCATATTCAGGCCTATCAAAAACCGAAAAACATCCAAATTTTGAAAAAGACCCATGTTTCTTTTTCCGGCTCTCCCCAAAAACACCCCTATGATACCGATAAAGTTATATTGGTAGCTGATCCGTTCAGCACGAATACCCTTTATTACGAATTCAACAAAAATGATATTTCTTATCTTGAAGAACTACCCAGCCTCGTAAATCTGGATGGCAAAACTATCACAATGGTAAGGATATGGGTAAAAAAGATGAGCGTCGGCATTCGCTGCTCCCCATTCATTGTCGAAGACACCCGAATGCCGGCCATTGGTACCTGATGAATTATTTTTGTGCATTTTGTGGCAAACCGCGCGGAGTATCGGGATATTTACGCTATCTTCAAATGATTGAATATTGTCGATTGATTATTGAATATTTAAGGGCCGCCTCCGGCAGATCGATTATAAAAAACCATAAACGAATCCCTCGCGGCAAGTCGCGGGCCATCATCTAATGTAAAAGAAATTATATCGCCGCAAGCTGCCGGAAATTAATCCCTAAAAGAGATTAAGATGACGGAGCGAAGCGATATCCATCAATCTTCATTATTCAATCTTCATTATTCAATAGCCTATTCCGGGTTAGGTCACACGACCTTATCAGTTTCCTATGTTGGAATATTGACCCACCATATTTGCGAATTCATGGCCTAGGGCACTTCGATCCACTTTCGATAGGAACGAGCCTCTTTAGCGCTAGGTTCATCGCCTGCCTCCCTGGCGAGCTTCTCCGCACGGCTCAGCCAGTTCAACGCCTCGCGGCTTTCCCCCTGCCGTGCGGCACTGCGACCGGCCCGCAGGTAACGCTTTGACGCTTCCGACAGTTTGCCCGCCTGCTCGCAAGACCAGGCCGCTAAGGCCAGAGCGTTCACCATCTCGCTGTAATCAAAATCATCACGCCGATACTCGGCGGTTCTGTCAAATGCTTCAATGGCCCCATTCCAATTGCTTTGGGCCATTGCCAGGCGCCCCACCAGTTCTTCACGATCGGCCTGCAACCCCGCTGTAGAAGGCGTTCCCAGGGATACGATCTCTTGGCGAAGTTGGTTAATATCATCCCACTCGCCGGCAATCAAACCTCGCAAAAAATGGGTTTTACTCCGAACCGCCTCAGATAGCCGACTTGGGTCCAGTAAAATGGTATCCGTAAGCTGCCAGGCCCCATCCAGTTTGCCCATGCGGTGCACAATGGTGGCCTCCAGTAAGAGGATATCCGCTGGTATGCTACGGCCGGCACGGGTCAATTCGGCCCTGGACTGGTTCACCCGTTCAAGGGCTTCCACGTACGAGTTCAGCCCTACCAGACAAACCGCCAGGTTGTACTGAGAGTCCACAATGGCATTCACATCGTCAAGCACATAGGCGCGCTCCAGAGCTTGATTGTAAAGGTCTGCCGCTTGCCGGAACCGGCCATGGCCGAATGCCGTCCGGGCTGCCCGGTTCATCCGTTCAAATTCTTCATCAACTTCCGCTCGGCTTTGTTCGGTCGGCGACGAACTGCAGCCGACGCCGCCGATAAGGATTATAACGACACTCAAACATGCCAGGTAACGAATGCCGTGACGCCATTGACCTTCGGTCATGGTTTCACCTCCAGTGGTGATATCCGAGTGGACATCCTGGATTTTTGACCGGCTTTGCCGCCCAGCAGCCAACTTGATTGAAGTTGTTTCAGCAGTTGCTCCAGCTCCGCCATGACCTGCTGGGTCTCAAGCATCAGCACGGGAATACTGTCGGTGGCATCACCCATATTTGCAGCAATGCGGGGAAGTTGCGGGGTCGTCTTGCTTAGATCGTCCATCACCGCCTTTACGGACACCAGGACCTCTTTGAGTGTCCGGGTAACCTCCGGCAAATCCTTGGACTGTTTGTTGATGTTTGTTGATATCTTAGAGACGTTTCCCACGGTGGTTTCAAGCTCGTCAAAAAGGGGATCGAGCCGCGATATGTTTTCGTTGAGCAGGGAGATCAGTGCCTCAACCTCCTTGATCAGCGCATCTTCAGAAAGCAGCCGACCGACCGTGCCCTCGCCCCGGCTGACCCTACCCGAAATGGCGTTCAGATTGGCAAACAGCTGCTGCATGTCACCCTCGGGATCCTTCAGTTCTTCTGCCACCGTCAGGAATACGCGAATGGCTTGCTGAGTATCGTCGAGGATCGGAAACACTTTGGCGCGCAGGTCGTCGAGTATCGCCCCCATCGATTCGGTGGGTGCACGATCGGCGACCGCTGTGATAACGGCGAATTTCCAGTCAAGCGGTTCTCCGGAGCCGCGCGAAACATACAGATATGAATCACCGGCGACTCCATACTTTTTACGGATGACTGCCGTTGAATCGCGCCGTACAAAGGCCTTCATGTCGCTTTGGATTTGAACTTCGGCATGCATCTGCTGGTCGGCACTGATGACGATTCTGGTCACTTTGCCGGCTTTGGTGCCCAGGATTTCCACCTCTGCACCTTCTGATAATCCAAACAGGCCGTCCGATGGCAGTATTACCTTAATTCTTTCACCGGGATCCAGCCATTCGCGGACGTTACCGGAGAAAAGAAAAGCCGCACCGAAAATGATCACCGTCAGAATCACGAAGATACCGACAGCCTGATTGGCATATCGAAAACGCGTATGCTGGTAAGTCAAACTCACCTTGTTACCTCCATCAGTTTTCGCGCCGTCAACCGGTAACGATGGGATGCCGGCAGCATAGGATCGTTCCAGACGCGATCCTCCAGGGTTAACCATATCACCCCACTCCCCCGGTCGCAGGCCTTGCGGATGGCATTAATCAGCGGCGGCAATATTTCAGGATAGACTCCGAAGGACGGCTCCTCCAGCAAAATCAGTGCAGGCTGACCGAGGAAGGCTCGAATGCAGGCGGCACGCTGATTATCGGCCCTCATCACATCATCCGGCAAACCGGTGGGCAGCCCCGGAAGTCCAAAGTGCTCAGCCAAATGCACGGCCTCATCACGAAGTTCAGCAACCTTTCGTCGGGTATGGTGAAGCTGAGGTAACAAGATGTTCTCCAGCAACGTCAGGCGATTTATCCAGTTGCCGAAGGCAAACACCCGGCCGATTCGTCCCCGCAGCGCATTGGCAGTGTCGGATGGAAACGCTGACCAATCCTTGCCTAAAAAAAGGATGGAGCCCTCGGCAGCCGGATGCAGACCGCAACAGGCATCGGCCAGCATCGATCCGAATCTGGGACTTTCAAGGTTAATCAGTGCCAGATCACCGCCGAAAAGATTCATTTCAAGATCAATGGTCTCACCGCCGCCACCCTGCTCGGTCACCAGCTTGACGTTTTCGAAACGAAGGATGCTGCGGTGTTCTGCAATGCCTCTGATCATGTTTAGGTATCACCCAACCCGGACAAGCCGGTTGTAGCGAAGCGTAAATCCCGAATTCTCGGGGAATTGAATATTGATGATTGATGATTGAAGATTTGTGGTATCGCTCTCCGAGGCGTAGGCGCTACAACCCCTACGAGCCGGAGGCTTCGCTCTGCCTTTTCTACTAAAATCGTTAGCATATCCTTAAAGGAAAGTTCATGAGGCCAAACATCGAACTGCAGTACAGCCAATTGATTGGGTATTGCATTTCATGAGCGTTTCAAGTGTTCAGTGTTCAGCGTTCAAGGATACTGAACACTCATATAAAATTAGATTACAAAAGTTTCTTTTTTGATCAAACTGGCGCCCTCCTCGCAGCGGGTGAACTTTTCAGGCCAGCGGCTGCGCTGAACACTGACACCCGAAACCTGACACCCAAAAAGAGGAATACAATATAGAATAAACGATACGGCTTCCCATAATGAATATTTTCACTATAATAGGTATCACCCACCCGTCACAGCAGCAGGGTTAGCAGGATAGATATTAGCAGAGCCGTCAGTGCGGATTTTGTAACGTAGCGCGGCAATTCTGCCAGGAGATCGAATCTGGAACGGCTAACCGACAAGCCGATTGTGCAGGCAATCAAAGACACCACGAAACCGATTGTAAACGTTTTCAGGGGTATCGTTGCAAAGTCTGCAGGTCCCATGTCCGATAGAATCCTAAAAACAAACTCATACAAAGTGAAATCCATGGACCCCAGCGCATTGCCCGCCAAAAAACCTGAAACCAGGGCAACCGTGATAAACGCAATCGTTAAGCTGAACATGCTCGCCGAGACCGCAACTACTCGCGGAACAATCAGGAAAAGAAACGGATCGATGCCCTGGGCGTCCAGCATCCGAACCTGCCCGTCAATTCGCATGTTGCCAAGCTCCACCAGAATGACCGTTCCGCTGCGCCCGATCACTATCAGCGCCACGAATAACGGTGCCACTTCACGTACCAGAACCGTAACCAGAATGGGAGCGGTGTATTCGGTCTGTCCGAATAAATCCAGCCAATAAATTGCCTGGTATACAATTCCAAATCCGACGAGACTGCCGGTGATCAGAATGAACGGTAGCGCGTGTATACCGACCTGATGGCATTGCTCGAACAATTCCGCCCGCACCGTGCGCCGCCATGTTAACGGTCGTAAACTCTGCCGGAAGACTGCAACAGCAATACCGGTGAACTGAATCAATCCCCGCACCTGATCAATCGCCCGCTGACCGACACTTGCCGCAAAGCCACCCGACCTCACCTTAGCAGCCGTTTGCGATTCATGAATCACAGCCGGCACCTGAGATCCGCTCATATTCGCCCCGTTAACAAATAGGTTGAAATTTCACCGATGTTCTGCAGATAAAAGCGCCCCCGGACTTTAAAGAGGTAGTTTTGCCGCAGACGCCGATAGGTCGTTTCACTGACTTGAATGCCGCCGCTTACCCCATGATCGGCCATCATGGATGCCGTGCTGACAGCTTCGCCCCAGATATTGTAGGATTTCTGACGTTGCCCGACCGATCTGCCAATGACGCCCCCCGTATCAATTCCGATTTTAAATTCCATCGGTTTATCGAGATCTGCGAAAAGATGACTGCAGGTATCCTGAAAGCCCAGAGCCAAATCAGCGATCGCATCCACGGGGTGATTCGAATTATCCTGCATGCCGGCTGCACATACCATCTGATCGCTGAATATTTTCCAATAATCAAGCCGGCCAGCCTCAAAAAGATCCTCAAAATGGCAGATCAGATGATCAACTGCCGCGGTCTGTTTATCCCCACCGCCAAAATACTGAGCGAGGGAAAAAGGGTCGGTAAAGCGCAGCACGAGAACAGGAACATTATCGTATACATCCGCTTTGATGTTGCTTTGGGTAAGACCCTGCTTCAGCAGACGCTCTGCAAAGCTTATTTTCGGAACATTTCCTGTCTGATGCTCACCGGCCTTTTGGGGTCCGGCTGTTTCCTTAGAATCGGTTTTATCGACAATGGAAATGCCAGCTGCACTATTTGAGGCGGAGGTACGGTTATTTAAATTACCGGCCTTTTCCTCGCTTTTTATCGGGTCGGCAACTTCATCCGGCACCCCGGTTGCCGCCAGTCGCAGGGCCAACATGCCTGCAATGGCCCGCGCAAACGATATATCTTCAGATTTCCAGGCGCGAATGGTCTCCTCGTGTTCGAACCAAATGGCCCCGGCCAGCTTTCCGCCGGGCATGACCGGAATTGCCAATAGCGAAGTGCAGCCGAGGGGCCCCAGGTAAACCCGATGCAGCTCTGATGTTCGGGAATCGTCGGCGCTATCAGCGATAATGACATCATCGCCCTTGATTAAATCCTGCAAAAGCTCAGGGTAATCGTCTAAATTCAGCACGGTTCCCCGGGTATGGCCGTTTGACCCGCGGTCGTAACTATCTTCACACTTTAAACTGTTTTCATCCTGATAGTATCCCCATACGCTGGTCCTTCTGACCGCTATGGTACCAGACACAATCTCAGTAAGCTCTTGAAGAGATTGAATATCATCAGGATCCCATAGGGCCGTTTTTGCGGCCAGCTCGGAAAATGCTCGGCTTTGCGCCTCGATTTCCTGTTTGCGCTCAAGTACAAGCTGCGCGTTGCGGTCGGCCCTCAGGCCCTGGCGGACCAGCAAAACAGCGAGAATGCCGGCGACAAGGACAATAATGCTGGTCATCAACAACACCTTTCGCAGATCGTCTCTGAGAAAGCCGACGAAATCTTCTTCGGGAACGATGATCATTACCGACCAGTCCCGACCGACGGTCGACTTCA
>Ga0316189_10003786_pt1 | contig 14662 bp, 7 predicted proteins | sample LowCovwburrow_MG_FD_204930 | JGI IMG/M metagenome (GOLD analysis project Ga0316189, IMG submission 204930) | Coastal sediment microbial communities from Maine, United States - Lowes Cove worm burrow | ecosystem: Environmental > Aquatic > Marine > Coastal > Sediment | place: USA: Maine...
CATCAATAGCACTTCCACCGCCGATGGCAATCACGCAAGCAGGTGAAAATGCCTTGTATTTGGCCACAGCAGCATCCACCAGAGTTGGAGATGGCTCGCCAGTCACCTTGATACACTGTACTTCAAATTCTTCCTGCAAGCCTGTCAGCAAGTCCTGACAAAGTGATGAATGATCAAAAGATTTCCCGCCTGTCACGAGTAATAGTTTGCGCCCAAACTGGCGTACGATGTTCGGTAGCCCATTTCGTCGCCCTGCGCCGAAATCAATATGGGGTGTGGCCGCGAAAAAGAACGGATCAATCATGCAGACAACATAGCAGAGTAAACAGGCACAGCCTAGAAAGAGGATGTGCATGGTTGAGCCTCAAGTCCGTAATTTTAATTGACGTAAACATGCCTTACGCTAATCTTCGCCGCGTTCCTCAGGTCCCCATCGTCTAGTCGGCCTAGGACACCGCCCTTTCACGGCGGCAACACCGGTTCGAATCCGGTTGGGGACGCCAATAAAAAAAAGCACTTACGGAAACGTAAGTGCTTTTTTTGTGCTGTGTCAGGCTGAATTCATTCATATGCATTAATTGGGTAAGCATGGAGATGTTTGATCACTGTAACCCCGGACGACAGTTCCTAAGCAAAGCGTAGCTAAAGACTTAAACTAACTGGACTCCAAGATCGTGCATTTCTGCAATGGTCAGCACGGTTGTCTCAGCATATTTCTCTTTGACATTAAGTATCTCCGGCAGGTTATCCAGAAAAGCCGATGCCAGTGCAGGATCGAAGTGTTGCCCGGCTTCTTCCTTGATGAGATTGACTGCTTTCTCAACGGGCCAGGCATCCTTGTATGGGCGCTCAGTGGTTAATGCATCGAACACATCGGCAATAGCCACTATTCTACCAACCAAGGGAATATCCTCACCAGCAAGCCCGCTGGGGTAACCTTGCCCATTCCATTTCTCATGATGTGTCAGAGCGACAATGCGCGCCATATGCAGAAGTTTTGATTCATGCTCGCCGAGAATTTCGGCTCCGAACTCAGGGTGCTTCTTCATAAGATCCCATTCATCAGCATCAAGCTTGCCCGGTTTGAGCAACACATTGTCCGGGATGCCGATTTTCCCGAGATCGTGCATCGGGGCTGCATCAAGAAGCAAATCGGCTTCTGTATCATCAAAGCCAATGGCTTTAGCAATGATTCTGGAATAGTGGCTCATGCGGATAACATGCATGCCTGTTTCGTTATCTTTAAATTCTGCAGCCCTTCCTAATCTTTGGATAATTTCCGCGCGAGTTTCATTTAATTCAGCTGTACGTTGTTTAACTTTTTCTTCCAGTTCCCTGTTCTGATCATAAAGGGCAAGTTGGGCATGCACACGGGCAAGAACAATCGGAGGGCTGACAGGCTTAGTGATATAATCTACCGCGCCCAGTTCAAAACCATGCGTTTCATCCTTCACGTCACTCTTGGCCGTCACAAAAATAACCGGAATATTCTTTGTTCTTGGATCATCTTTGAGCCTGCGACAGACCTCATAACCATCCATGCCGGGCATCATTATATCAAGCAGGATAAGGTCTGGAGATGAGGCGAATGCAATTTTTAGCGCTTTTTCACCATTGATGGCGGCCTTAATCTTATAGCTTGTCGAAAGCACGCCGCTAAGCACATCAATATTTTCCGGCGCATCATCCACTACAAGAATGGTCTGCAAAGCTAATGAATCGCCCATATGTCTATCTCCTTCATTCCTTAAACTTTTCCGCCATACTCATTGAGTGCAGCAAAAGCAGTCAGGATGATATAGCCACTTTATAACAAGCGTCCTGTTTAAGTCTTCGTGCATTGTGGAATCCATACAGTCGTTCTAAAATCGGCTGGGTTATTTCAGTTCCAGCTTTTATCAACACACTACCGTTTGCGGTTATAACTTGAGCGCTGAGCATCATACCGGTGCGTAATTCACTCAAGGGAAGCTCCTGTTCCTGATCGCCTTGAGAACTTGTCCCTGTATCTGTATCTGCCACATCTTCCTGGGCTGTTATCACCTTATCAGTGCTCGTGTGAGCAGATGCGTGCCTTTTTCTATCTATATCATCCATATGCAGTGCTATCTGCAGAAGTGAGGCACCAAGATGAATTTGTGAATCTGATTCTGTCTCATTGTCCAATTCATCCAAAACTATGTTTTGCAATGAAATAATCTCTGCCGCCTTTTCCAGTTTCGGTATTTTCTCCAACAACCGTTTGGCAACCAGCGGATGATTGTCGAACAGTTTTTGTTCATCTTCGCTAACAGCTTCGCCATTATATATCTTCTCAAGAATCTCTTCCGGCACAGTAATGCAGCCCAGCTGAGATAACATCGCAGCAATTTCAAAGGTCCATGAATTTTGATGTCCAAGCCTCTTGGCTGTAGCACTCACATGACGTTTTAAATTGCGGCTACGACCAAATGCCAGCGGATTGGCCTGTGCAAGCACATCTGCCATCAATTCAATGCTTCCGGTCAATGTCTTATCAAGCGCTTCCTTCACTTCATTTTGGCTCTCTTGAAGTGTGATGATGTTTTTTACTCGTGCGCTTACAATCGGCGGACTTATGGGCTTGGTGATATAATCAACAGCCCCTACTTCGAAGCCTAGGGTTTCATCGGTGGTTTCACCTTTTGCGGTTACAAAAATAACCGGAATATCTTTACTCTCTTCGCTTGCCTTAAGGCGGCGACAAACTTCATAGCCATCCATTTCAGGCATCATGATATCCAGCAGAATCAGATCAGGTTTCCCTTCAGAAGCTGCAATTTTCAACGCACGTTCACCGTTCATAGCAGCTTTAATTGTATATTCAGATGAAAGAATGCCGCTTAACACATCAATATTTTCAGAAGTATCATCAACGATAAGTATAATTTTCTTTTTACTGTCCATTATCATCCCCTTTCAAATTGATATTCGATTTCTCGATTTAAGCAACAAAGACACTAAATGCCTGTTCAAAGTCATGCTGGCTAATGGCTTTTTCAATCAACACCTTAAGTGAGCCCAAAACTTTATCAAGCTGAGCTACTCCGCATCACGGTATTGGGCTCGAACTTCGAGAAAAGCATCCAAATGCTCAAAGAAAATATCCACCAGTTTCGGATCAAAATGCTCGCCTCTTTCTTCTTTAAGCAATGAAAATATTTTTTCATCTTCCCAGGCTTTTTTATAGCAGCGATCGCTACCCAACGCATCAAACACATCGGCAATAGCAGTAATTCGTCCATAAAGATGAGTTTCCTCTCCTACCAAACCTTGAGGATAACCTTTGCCGTTCCATTTTTCGTGGTGTTCATAAGCCAGCGTTGCAGCCGCTTTCAGGATAGGACGGCTGGAATGTCTTAGCATATCATATCCCAATTCGGCATGCCTCTGCATATGCTCAAACTCTTCTGGAGTAAGGCGGCCAGGCTTGTTAAGGATACTGTCAGGGATACCAACCTTACCAATATCATGCATGGGTGATGCCATTTTAATCAGGTTTGCCTCATCTTCTGATAAACCATAATGAAGGGCAAAAATACGAGAATACTCCGCCACACGCTTGACATGGTTACCGGTCTCTTTGGAACGCGTTTCACCAATCGCACCCATGGTGAAAACAACTTCCCTTTGAGTGTCTTCAATTTCCACATTTAAAGCACAGACTTCTGCCGTTCGTTCTATCACTTTTTGTTCAAGGACCCGGTTTATATCGTATAACACAAGCTGCGCATGAACCCGGGCTTTAACAATCGGAGGACTTACCGGTTTGGTGATATAATCTACAGCACCCAGTTCAAAACCATGCGTTTCATCCTGCTCCTCTCCCATGGCAGTAACAAAGATAACCGGCACATGCTTCGTTCTCGGGTCATCCTTGAGTCTGCGACAAACTTCATAGCCATCCATGCCGGGCATCATAATATCAAGCAGAATCAGGTCGGGCATGGAATCCGAGAAGGCGATTTTCAGCGCTTTTTCACCATTAATCGCGGCCTTAATTTTATAAGTGTCCGAGAGTATTCCATTCAACACATCAATATTTTCCGGTGCATCATCAACAACAAGAATGGTCTGCTTTTCTGCTAGATTGCTCATGTCATCACCTTCCTGCATATCTTAATAATATTGTAAGTCTTGATTTCATGACTTATCCATTTCGGTTGAACTTTCATGCTAGCTAAACAGCGGCCCGATCAGATCAGACAATTTATCGGGGTTTACTGGTTTAGTGAGATAGCCAATAGCACCTAATCCCAGGCCTTTACTGATCTCATCCGGACTATCGTTTGCCGTTACAAATACCACAGGGATATCTGCGGTCTGACTGTTACCCTTTAGCTGACGACACACCTCATAACCATCCATTTCCGGCATGACTACATCCAACAGGATCAGGTCGGGATGAGGCTCCCTTTGAGCAATAATCAAGGCCTTCTCACCTTTAAGTGTTGCTTTCACCTTGAACTCTGAACAGAGCATATCTTTTAGTATATCAATATTAGCAGATACATCATCCACGATTAATACGGTTTTATTGTCATTCATAGGTTCTCCTTCAAGCATGCTTCAGCCAGTTCTTCAAAAGCAAGCAATGCTTCATCAAAATCATATTCATCAACAGCCTCTGAGAGACGTTTTAAAGCCCTGTCATGCACTGCAATGCCCGGCAGTTCATTCAACTCATCAAGCACTGCTGATGAGGCAGCATCATCATTTTCCAATAACGGCCTCAGCTTGGCCAGAAGCAAACTGAACTGCTCTACATCAAGTGCTTCAGTTCCCTCCCCTGCCTTGTTCTTACTCTTATCTATCGCCGCCAGCCCTGCCAGGACAGGAGAGAGCTCTGCATCCACAGCCTCCAGCAACAGGTCGATCTCTTCTGATGACTGGTTATCCTTGCAGGCAGTCTCCAGTTCTTTAGCAGCTTCCTGCACAGCTTTTGCTCCAATGTTACCCGCCACACCTTTCAGGGTATGAGCCGCACGCTCCGGAGCAATGGGATCATCATCAGTCAGCGCAGCGCGGAACTGTTCAGCGAAATCAGCCTCGGCATCCCGGAACTTGATCAGAAGCTTGCGATAGAGTTTTCCATTGCCCTGACAGGTCGCCAGCCCTGCTGTCATATCAATTCCCTGCACTTCAGGAATGCCTTCTGAAACCTCTTCCTCTTTATCCACTACCACTTCCGACTCAGCAACTGGATTGGATGGGGTGATCCACTTGGCCATGGTATGGAACATGTCATAGATATTAATGGGCTTGGCGATGTGCTCATTCATGCCTGCATCGAGCACCTTCTCCCGGTCACCGGCCATCGCATTGGCAGTCATGGCCAGGACTGGGAGATCTTTAAAGCGCTCCTGTTCACGCAGTTTGCGAGTCGCCTCATAGCCATCCATCACCGGCATCTGGCAATCCATCAGCACGCCGTCGAAATCCTCCTTCTCCAGCAGGTCAAGCGCCTCCTGGCCATCATTGGCCACTTCGGCAGTGATGCCATTGGAGGTTAACAGATCCAGCGCCAACTCCTGATTGATCTCATTATCCTCTACCAGCAACACTTTGGCACCACGCAGCTTGGCAATATCGTGAGCTGCCTCATCCTGACGATTTACAGCACGATTCTCACTGGCCACCTCATGCCCCATCGCCAGCATAATCGCATCAAGCAGATTTGATGGCGTAACCGGCTTGGTCAGGAAACCCTGGATATTCACACCTTCTGCTGCCTCGTGCGCCTCTTCACGACCATAAGCCGTTACCATAATCACCGTCGGGGTTTCAGTCAGATTATCATCCGACTGAATGGCCCTTGTGGTCTCAATGCCATCCATGCCCGGCATCTTCCAATCCATCAGCACCAGCTTGTAAGGGTCGTAATCATTGGCCTGATCAAGCTGAGCCAAAGCCGTCTCACCTGAACCCGCCTGATCGATACGTAGACCAAAACTTGCCAGCATGGAGCTGAGAATCTCTCGGGATGAAGCATTATCATCGACCACCAGCACACGCAGTGCACCAAGGTCTGTAGCTGTTGAGCGGCGTTTGGAGCTCTCACCCTTCTGTTTACCAAGCACAGCGGTAAAGTGGAATGTACTGCCCACTCCCGCTTCGCTCTCCAGCCAAATCTCGCCACCCATCAATTCGGTAAGGGTTTTGGAGATCGCCAGACCAAGGCCGGTACCACCATATTTGCGTGTCGTCGTGGTATCAGCTTGTGAGAATGACTTGAACATCTTGGTCTGCTGTTCAGGCGTCATACCCACGCCGGTATCACGCACCGAGAAGTGTAGCTTGGCACTATCATCACTCTGCTCGGCCACTTCGACAGCAATCACAATCTCGCCATTCTCGGTGAACTTCACAGCATTGTTGCCCAGATTCACCAGGATTTGTCCCAGACGCAGCGGGTCACCGGTCAGGGCTGTTGGCAGTTCATGAGGCAGGTCGAACATCAGCTCAAGCCCATTCTCCTCAGCCTTTAGCCCCACCAAATTGGCAAGATTGTCGAACAGATCTTCAAGACGGAAATCAATCTGTTCAATATCCAGCTTACCGGCTTCGATTTTGGAGAAATCGAGGATATCATTGATAATGCCAAGCAAGGACTCACCAGAGCGGTGAACTTTCTCAACATAGTTGCGCTGTTTGCGATCAAGCTCAGTCTGCAGGGCCAGATGGCTCATGCCGATAATGGCATTCATCGGTGTGCGAATTTCATGAGACATATTGGCAAGGAAATCACCCTTGGCTTTGGTCGCTTCCTCAGCTTTTTCCTTGGCAACGACCAATTCAGCTTCCATCTTCTTACGTTCAGTGATGTCGCGAATGATGCCGGTAAAATACTGTTTGTTATCGATCTTGAATTCACCAACAGCTAAATCCATGGAGAATTCCTGACCACTCTTACGCAAGCCAACCACTTCCCTTCTGAATCCAACTACACGAGCCTCACCACCGTTTAGATAGCGTTGCAGGTAACTGTCGTGTTTTGTCCCCGTCGACTCAGGCATGAGCATACTGATGTTTTTCCCAACCACCTCCGGTTCGGTATGGCCGAAGATGTCTTCAGCTGCGAGGCTATAACTTTCTATAGTGCCTCCTTCGTTGATGACAATAATGCCATCGGCAGCATTATCGATAATGGCTTGAATGCGTGTCTCGCTGTCGCTTAATGAACTTTCTGTATCCTTGTTCCGCATCAGAAGGACCGCGACCAGCCAGATCGCGAACACCGCGTAAAAACGATTGGTCAAGACCTTCCAATTGTCTGTATTCTCTACGGTTGAAACTCCTAATCCGACAAGCACAAGGACGGTGGTCAACGCGGCGAGAACTAATATACTCCTCTTCCCCATGAACCAGCCACCCAAAACAAGAAGAGCAATGTAGGGAACGCCTGCCGCTACTCCCAGGGGGGTCAAAAAATCGAGAAGGAAAAAGATGGCTGTAAATACGCCAATAAAAAACACCGAAATAAGGGAAGTTGAATTGCGATTGACTGTGTCTCTTGCTCCAGTTTCACCCAGCCCGAATTGGTTGGTGGTTTTAGCGTAGGTGGTGCCAATAATCTTCGGCGCCAACAATGCTCCTAATATGACAATCAGGATAGTCAGAGTTGCGTTAACAACTCCAGTTAGAAAAAATGGGCGTTTGATCTCTTCCGTATCCATTTTGGCGACAAGACCTAAACCCGATTGCATTACTGGATAAAAAGCAGCGAGAACTTCTTTACCCCGATAGTCCTGGTCTGAAATCACACCCGATTGTCCCTGCAAAGCTCGGCGCATAGGCTCAGCCTTGACCCCGGTGATCTTAACTGACGGCGAAGGCGCTCCGGTGAAACGTGACGGAAGGAGAAAATTAATCTCGTCCCCGTTCAAACGACCCAACACGTATTCCCCCGTTTCTCCGAAGCCGGGGTTGTAACGCGTTGCCGCCCGCACTTGAGAAATTGTCGCTTCATCGGCGTCACGGCTGTGAGTCGAATCGAACTCAGCGACCGCATTGATCATCGCAGCCAGACCGCTACTCATGCTGACCAACTGGCCTTTCTGTTTCTCGAACTCGTAGGTGGCTTGTAACCATATAACGCTGACAGCGGCAGCTATACCAACAACTACGATAGAAACCAATAGAATAAATAGGGAGAGACGGCGCCGAACGAGGCGCATAAACCCTTGATCACTTCCCTTTGCGGCGGCGACGCCTGACGACATGATCGAAGTGAAGGCAATGCCACTCAAGGCAGCACATATGATGACGATCAGGACGCTCCAGGCGGCTGTATTTATGAATGGCTGGCGAATTTCAGCGATGTCGATCTTGGCGACAAATGCGGCCTTCAAATTAGGAATGGGCTCAAAGCCAGCAAGCACATGTGCGCCCCGGTAATCTAAGGCGGTGATTACGCCTGATTCACCTAATAGGGCGCGCCGCATTGGTTCTGCAGCAACGGCATCAATATCAACAGAATGGCTTGTTTCTCCAGTAAACCTGGAGGGGAGTAAAAAGGTGATTTTGTTGCCTCTGAGTTCCCCCAAAACATACTCACCGGTCCGCCCGAACCCCTTTTTATCGAGATGGGCATTGATAACCTGAGACAAAGTCGCCGCCCTTGCTCCACCGTCAGCAAAGTCCTTATTGTGCACGGCATCGAACTGGGCAACCGCATCGATCAACCGGGCCTGTGTCTGGGAAAAGCCCCGGACCTTTTCGACTTCGGTAGCGATTGTGGTGTTGTAAAGTATAAGGGTCGAGGAAGCGACGATACCGATGCCAATAACAACCAGCATCAAGAACAATCTAATAGCAACTACCTTATCCCTATTTTCCAAAACGACCTCCTTCATAGAAGCATGTCATACAGTAGCTCTCTAAAAGGCTTAAACATGATTGTGATAGATGGTGCTCATTTGTCACCTCCAGCCTTCTCATTTGCTGCATCTAGGGTTTGGAGCATATTCTCCAGGACTGCCAATGCCTCTTCAAAATCATACTCATCAACAGCCTTCGACAGCCGTTTTAACGCACTGGCATGAACAGCTATGCCCGGCAACTCATGTAACTCATCAAGCATCGCTGCTGAGGCTGTATCATCCTCCTCCAGTAGTGGCCTCAGCTTGGCCAGAAGCAAGCTGAACTGCTCTATATCAAGTGCTTCAGATCCCTCCCCTGCCTTGTTCTCATTCTTATCTATCGCTGCCAACCCTGCCAGGACAGGAGAGAGCTCTACATCCACAGCTTCCAGCAACGCTTCGATCTCTTCTGCCGCTCGTTTCTCCTTGCAGGCAGCCTCCAGTTCTTTAGCAGCTTCCTGAACAGCTTTTGCACCAATGTTACCTGCCACACCTTTCAGGGTATGGGCCTCACGCTCCGGAGCAATGGGATCATCATCGGACAATGCAGCACGAAACTGTTCAGCGAAATCAGCCTCGGCATCCCGGAACTTGATCAGAAGCTTGCGATAAAGCTTCTGATTGCCCTGACAGGTCGCCAGCCCTGCTGCCATATCGATTCCCTGCACTTCAGGAATGCCTTCTGAAACCTCTTCCTCTTTTTCCACCACTACTTCCGACTCAGCAACTGGATTGGATGGGGTGATCCACTTGGCCATGGTATGGAACATGTCAAAGATATTAATGGGCTTGGCGATGTGCTCATTCATGCCTGCATCGAGCACCTTCTCCCGGTCACCGGCCATGGCATTGGCTGTCATGGCCAATATGGGAAGGTCTTTAAAGCGTTTCTGCTCACGCAGCTTGCGCGTCGCCGTATAACCATCCATCACCGGCATCTGACAATCCATCAGCACACCGTCGAACTTTTCTCTATCCAGAATATCCAGCGCCTCCTGACCATCATTGGCCACTTCGACAGTGATGCTATTCGTGACCAATAACTCCAGCGCCAACTCCTGATTGATTTCATTGTCTTCCACCAGTAATACCTTCGCACCACGTAATTTGGCGATGTCGTGAGCAGCCTCATCCTGACGATTAACAGAGCGATTCTCGCCAACCACCTCGTGTCCCATCGCCAGCATGATCGCATCCAGCAGGTTTGATGGCGTCACCGGCTTGGTCAGGAAGCCATGAATATCCACACCCTCTGAGGCTTGATGTGCCTCTTCATGACCATAAGCCGTCACCATAATTACCGTTGGTGTTTCAGTTAGATTATTATCTTTCTGAATAGCGCGTGCGGTCTCAATGCCATCCATGCCCGGCATCTTCCAGTCCATCAGTACCAGTTGATAGGGGTGGTAATCATTGGCCTGATCAAGCAGCGCAAGGGCTGTCTCACCTGATTCCGCCTGATCTATGCGCAGACCGAAGCTGGCCAGCATAGAGCTTAGAATCTCGCGCGATGAGGCATTATCATCGACCACCAGTACGCGCAGCGAACCAAGATCGGTTGCTGTTGAACGACGCTTGGAAACCTCTCCCTGCTGTTTGCCAAGAACGGCGGTGAAGTGGAATGTACTACCCACTCCCGGCTCACTCTCCGCCCATATCTCACCACCCATCAATTCAGTGAGGGTTTTGCAAATAGCCAGACCAAGGCCTGTACCACCATATTTACGGGTGGTGGTGGTATCAGCCTGCGAAAAAGACTGGAACATCTTGGTCTGCTCTTCAGGCGTCATGCCCATACCTGAATCGCGTACCGAAAAGTGCAGCTTGGCCTCTTCTTCATTCTGCTCGGCCACCTCGACAGCAATCACGATCTCGCCCTGCTCAGTGAATTTCACGGCATTATTACCGATATTGGTTAATACCTGCCCCAGACGCAGCGGGTCACCGACCAGAGCTGTTGGCAGTTCCGCCGGCAGGTCAAACATCAGTTCAAGCCCATCCTCCTCGGCCTTCAGCCCCACCAGGTTGGCAAGGTTGTCAAACACATCTTCAAGGCGGAAGTCGATCCTCTCTATGTTGAGCTTGCCCGCTTCGATCTTGGAGAAATCGAGGATATCGTTGATGATGCCAAGCAGTGATTCTCCCGAGCGGTGAACCTTCTCTACGTAGTTGCGTTGTTTGCGATCAAGCTCGGTCTGCAGGGCCAGATGTGACATGCCGATAATGGCATTCATCGGCGTGCGGATCTCATGGCTCATATTGGCAAGGAAGTCCGACTTAGCCTTGGTGGCATCCTCGGCCATTGCCTTAGCTATCTTTAAATTTTCGCTGTAACGGTATATCTCCCGGAAAATAACTATGCCGATGAAAACAAACAACGATAACGTGCCAAGGCTAAGAATTAAGACGGCGACCCCGCTTGTTTCAACAACCCTGCTTGACTTTATGGAGGCAGTATCTTTTATTTCTGTCACCAATTTCGATAAGTCATCAAGACTTTGCGATATAGAGGAGACAGCTTTATTCATCTCCTGTCTTCTTTTCTCCGAATCTTTCTCCAGTGAAATACCACGCATCTGCAACGAATATAAAGAATTTTCATCCTCTGCAATAATCATCCATAGATTGCGCAAATGGGTATTGAGATCTTCCGTTAGTTTTAAAAGTCCAGGTGATTGCTCCAGATTTTCCTTTAAGGAATTAAGAGCATTAAAAGTTCTTTTAATGGCCTGCTCTGCCTGATTTGATTTTATACTCCTCAAGAAATCACTGTTTTTTTCCAGTATCACCTGGCGACTTATTGTTGCAAGGGATGCCACACCCATTTGAATATAATTGTTCGCTTGCTGTATATCTGATTGCCCCCCTGAAGTGGCTTTTAATAGGAGGTTATTAAGTTCATTGGTCTTCTTAGGGTCTTTTGTCGCTTTACGGATTTTTCGTTTTAAACGCTTTAAGGAGAGATTTATTTTGCCGGTTATTGCTCCTGTTATCTCTTTTACATCAGCCACTTTTTTGTCCAAGGTTTCAACTTGCCCGGAAAGCTGTTCGTTTATTATCAGGACAGACTTCCTGTTTTTAAAAAGCTTGTGGTCAGCTGTCAAAAAGTTTTCATACGCTTCATCCAACTCTTTCAAGACCCCACTAACCCGAGGAGAGGTTCCGCTGTATTCCTCCAAAATATTCCTTTGCAGCCTGAAAACATTCTCTAATTGAGTGCGATCTTCATATCGATTAAGTTCAATGACTGACTTCGCAGATAAAAACCCCCACTGACGTTCTATAAAACCAGAAGTGGCAGCAGCAATTTCTCTGTTGGCAGACTGCATGGGAAGAGCCGTATTGATGAGGTCTTCTTGATTTGACGAAAGCCATTTATTGGAAACTGTTGATGCTATCGACAGGGTCAAGATAGAACCAATACCTATGCAGAGTAAAAGAATGAGTAATGTCCTAACGGGTATTTCCCGGATAAAGGATGTAATAAGGGTAAAACTCAGAACAAGAGTAATTAAGGTGCTTATGCTGAATACAAGAAAAACGGTAATGAGAGTTTCCGTTAGTATAAGTGGGGTCTCGGAGGTCTGAATAAATACTGTGGCAAAGATTCCTGTATAGTGCATACCAGCAACCGCTAGCCCCATAACCAGAGAGCTAATGACAAGCCGTCTTGATATTTTTTTCTCTTCGCCCTTTTGAAGGTTCAACAAAAGCCATAACGCAGCTGTCGCCGCTATTACGCCAATAACAATCGAAAGAAAAAATATACCGGGATGGTAGCGCATAATAGCATCCATTTGCATGGCGGCCATCCCGATATAATGCATACATGAAACCCCAAGTCCCATGAGAATTCCGCTGCTAATCAAGCGGTGCCGACTAACCTCTCCTTCTTGAACAAGAAAGAAAGCATACCCTGCTACAAAAACCGCAAGCAGTAATGAGAGAATTGTAAGAAATATATCATAGGTAACATCAAGGGGCATGTTTACCGCAAGCATCCCAATGAAATGCATCGACCATATTCCGCCACCCATGCTTATTGCCCCTTTGATCAGAAGCAGCTTACGCTGTTTGGGATTCTTTGTGGCACGCATTCGAGTTGCCAATAAAAGAGCGGTAAAGGACGCTGCAGACGCTATTACATAAGAGAGGAACACTAACCCTAGATTAAGCGACCAGGGCATAGCTGGCTCTAGCAATAAATCAGGCGTTATAAATAAATCCATATCAATAGTTTCCTTTATTTCAGGTCACTCCAATCAAGTGGTACGTACTTGCCATTCTTTATTATGGTTGGCCAGACTTTGTGACTGGCCTGGTGGTCTGTCTTGCCAAAATTAATATCATTGCCAATTCCTATATCCAAATTCTTTAGACTTTCAATCCCATCGATAAGACTCTCTTTGTTAACAGGTAAAACTGTTACCTTCAATCCTTCCACAAAAATCTTTGCTGCCAGGAAACCTTCCAGAGAAACAAAACCCGGTTCTGCTCCAGACGAAAATTCCTGAAAAGCTTCCCGATATTCCTTAACACCGGGCAGATCAGCATTAAAGTGAGGTACAACCTGTGAAACGATCACGCCCTCGCCCGCATCTCCCAGTTCTTTTGCCAGAGGAACACTGCCAACAAAAGACACATTGAGAAAAATAACGTCAGGAAAGTCTTCCTTAGCCAACTTGATAAATTGAGCACAGGGAGCGTACGATCCAACGAGAATAATAGCTTTTGGTTCTACTTTAGCATCCAGGATGACTCCAAGCCCATCTTCCACATTTAGTGTATTCCGGGCATACCTTCCGTGAGCCAACTTACCCGCTTTTTTATATCCTCTTGTCGTAAGTGCCTTAATCGCGCCATTGTATCCTGCGTCTCCGTAACCGTCATTTTGGGTAAAAAAGGCTATTTCTTCCGGCTTTATGCCATTGTCAAGGAGACCGGCAATCATGTCCGCTGTTTCCTCCGCATAACTCGCACGATAGTTTATAACATACCTTTCAGGTGGATTCTTTCTTAAGACACCCGCTCCGGTAAAAGCGCCAAAAAGAAGGGTCTTTTTTTCATTTGCTATCGGAACCGTTACAATTGCAGTTGGCGTACCCACATTTCCTATTACCGCAAGAACATTTTCCTTATCTATTAACTTGCGCATGTTGGGGGCGGCATTGGAAGGCTCATATCCGTCGTCAAGAGCAAAGAGTTTTAATAGGTTGCCATTCACTCCACCATTTTTATTTATCTTCTTGAAATATGTCTCCACCCCCAGTTTCATCTCCTGTCCTAATGCTTTGGCTGGCCCACTTAATGCAGTGGTCATCCCAATGGTTAATTCGTTGCTTTTCGCGGTATTTGAGGTAAAAACAATACATAGGAGGATTAAGAATGAATAAGAAATTTTATTAAATGTATTTTTATTTTTCATAATATAGATACCTCATTGCTTGTTATCCTCTACATTTTTTGTATGAATCACTACCAGTTCCCTAAATGCCTTTAAGCTCTTCATTCGACTTTCAGTTCATCCAACTCTTGCAAAGCCTGTTCAAAATCATACTCATCAACAGCCTTCGACAGCCGTTTTAACGCACTGGCATGAACAGCTATGCCCGGCAACTCATGTAACTCATCAAGCACCGCTGCTGAGGCTGTATCATCCTCCTCCAGTAGTGGCCTCAGCTTGGCCAGAAGCAAACTGAACTGCTCTACATCAAGTGCTTCAGTTCCCTCCCCTGCCTTGTTCTTACTCTTATCTATCGCCGCCAGCCCTGCCAGGACAGGAG
>Ga0316189_10003787_pt1 | contig 14660 bp, 10 predicted proteins | sample LowCovwburrow_MG_FD_204930 | JGI IMG/M metagenome (GOLD analysis project Ga0316189, IMG submission 204930) | Coastal sediment microbial communities from Maine, United States - Lowes Cove worm burrow | ecosystem: Environmental > Aquatic > Marine > Coastal > Sediment | place: USA: Maine...
GGATTTTGCCTGATACCGGGAGCGCCAGGCTTTCCTGTTGATGCCCAATCACCTTTATTCCTGGCACGCTGGCTTCCAATCAGGTTAACCCGAACTCTCCTGAGCTACTGACTTGAGCGCGGTGATAGTTAAGGCGTGGCTTGCGTCCGCCGCTATACCCCTTCAGTATTCAAGCATATAGCACCGTAGCGAAAGAGGAGAACGTTCCATGGAAGTGGGTACTATAGTCTGGGCAGTACTTGGTGTGCTGCTGGCCGTCCTGCTGATCTACGCGATTCAGATCTACAACAGTCTGGTCGCCCTCAAGCACAATGTATCCAAGGCCTGGTCGAACATTGATGTCCTGCTGAAGCAGCGTCACGACGAGCTGCCCAAGCTTGTCGAGGTCTGCAAGCAATATATGGGGTATGAGCAGGAAACCCTGGTCAAAGTGATGGAAGCGCGTTCTCAAGTGGCCAGGGCAAGAGAAGGCGGCGATGTCGGCGCGCTTGGGGCGGCGGAAACACAGCTGCGCCTGGGGTTGGGTAATCTGTTCGCAGTTGCCGAGGCTTACCCGGAGCTGAAAGCGGATACCACGTTCCAGCATCTGCAAGACAGAATTACCGCGCTTGAGAACAGTATTGCTGATCGCCGCGAGTACTATAATGAAAGCGTAAATCTCAACAACGTTCGTATCGAACAGTTCCCGGATGTGATTATCGCCAACAAGTTCAACTTCAGTCCTTTCGATCTGCTTGAGTTCAGTGATGAAGAAAAAGCTGATGTTAGCGTAAAGAATCTGTTTGCCGGCTAGCGTTGGTCTGCCCTGGTGTCGGGTTTAATCGAAGATATTCAGACCATGGCGATGTTGCATTTCGCAATAATTGTCACGGTTTTTGGTGTGCTGACGGGCTATTTTTTTTATCTCATCTGGCGAAATTTTCACCGCGCCAGAGTAATTGAAGACACACCAACTGCACTGGTGCGATCGGCACCTCAAGGTTATATTGAACTTGAAGGTGCCGGCAAAACCCTGTCAGAGCAGCCGATCATGGCGCCCCTGACTAAAACCTCCTGTGTCTGGTACCGATTCAAGATCGAAAAAGAAAAGCACAGCAGTCGTTCGGGTTCCAACTGGTCAGATGTGGAGTCGGGTAACAGCGAAACGCCTTTTCTGTTTTATGACTCCACTGGCGAATGTCTGGTTGATCCGCGCAAGGCCGAAGTAACGCCCGGTGTAAAAAAAGTCTGGTACGGAAGCACAAAATGGCCGGGTGTTTACGAAGAGAAGGGTTTTTTTGGTGAACTGGTAGGGACGCGTTACCGTTACACGGAAGAGCGAATTGATGGTCGGGAACTGTATATTCTCGGCTGGTTCGATACGGTTCGCAGTACTGACACAACCGTTAGTGCGGAGGTGTCTGCGCTGTTGAAACGCTGGAAACAGGATCAGGCAGTGTTACTGCAGCGTTTTGATAAAGATGACAGCGGCAGTATTGATGACGGGGAATGGCAGGCAGCGCGTCAGCAGGCGCAACGTGAAGTAATTACCGATCGTGCGGCACGTTCTGCGGAAGCCGGGACTAATGTTATTCGCGCCAGCCATCACGACCGTTACCCGTTTCTTATATCTGCCAAACCACAGTTTCTATTGGCCAGCCGATACCGACGTCATGCGCTTTATACGCTATTGGCGTCACTGGCCGGTACGGGGTTTCTCGCCTGGTTGTTGGTGGTGCGTTTCTAGCGCGTTGCTGCGGTTGTAGTTTTCTTTTGGTATTTCCCCTTGAAAGACGTGGGCCGCGTTCCCATATAGCCACTATCGAAAGGCGCTCTGTTGGCGTCCATGAGTCTTGAGTAGCAGGAGGTAAGCAATGTCTCTCGTACGTTATGAACCCTGGGGTCTATTAAATCAACGACATGCTGATATCGGCAGTATGTTCAATACACGACAGTGGCACCCGGCTGCGGATAGCGACCCGCTCGCAGCCAGTGACTGGACGCCGGCGGTGGATATCCGCGAGGAAGAGCACCGGTATGTTATTCATGCCGATGTGCCGGGTGTGAATCCTGACGACATCGAAGTCAAGATGGAAGATGGTGTGCTATCGATCAAGGGTGAGCGCCAAAGCGAATCCAGCGAAGGTCGCGAGGGCTACAAGCGTGTAGAACGCGTACGTGGCAGTTTTTCCCGACGCTTTAGTATGCCGGATACTGTCGATGCTGAAGGTATCACCGCCAGATCCAAAGATGGCGTGCTTGAGGTGGTGATTCCAAAACAGGCAAAAGTGCTGCCGAAGCGGATCAAGGTCGAAAGCTGATATTTCCTGAAGAATAGTCCCGACCGCGCATTCGGGCTGGCTGAGAGGTAGTTTGTCAGCCGGCCCGCAAAGCTGTTTAATACGCGGCATGCTATTAAAGTCGATTTTATTCTTGTTCGCGTGCCTGGGGCTCAGCCAGACAGCAATGTCTGCTGAAGACGTCTTCCATGATGAAGGTGATGGCGCCGCGTTCCACCCGTACAAGGCGCCGCCCGGTTCCGAGTGGAAAGAGCTGGATGTAACGCTGCCCGCCTATCCACGTAAAGATGCACTGTTAGCCCTGGATATAGGTCGTTTCGACTATCCCTTTACAGTTTTTGTTGACCCCGACTCACTGTCTATCGGTAAAGACCGGGTGGTGCGATATACCGTGGTTCTGCAATCCCGTTCGAGTGCCGAGAACGTCAGTTATGAGGGCATAATGTGTAGCCAGCGCAAGGTTAAACGTTATGCTTACGGCAGCAATGGCCAGTTTCGACCGATGCCTGGTTCAGACTGGGCGTTTATCCGCCGCAACCGACAGGATCTCTATCGTATGGTACTCGCTGATCATTATTTCTGTCCGTTACCGTCTGGTGACAGGATTGGCGTGATCAGGGACCGCCTGGAAGCGCAGGGGCATGGGCAACAGTTGTTGTGGGAAGAAAGCGAATAGAACATTGCCAAAGCTTTCGGTAGCATATGACCGGATATTTCATTTCCGAATTTTAAGGTTTAGATGGCCAACCAATACGATGCCGCTTCCATAGAAGTCCTTAGCGGGCTTGACCCGGTGCGCAAGCGCCCGGGTATGTATACCGATACCACTCGCCCCAATCACCTTGCCCAGGAAGTGATCGACAACAGTGTCGACGAGGCCATGGCCGGTTATGCCAAAAAGGTCGAGGTCACGCTGTTCAAGGACGGTTCTTTGCAAGTCAAAGACGACGGTCGTGGCATGCCGGTGGATATTCATCCGGAGGAGGGCGTTTCCGGGGCCGAGGTTATCCTTACCCGCCTGCACGCCGGTGGCAAGTTCTCCAGCAAAAATTACCAGTTTTCGGGCGGTTTGCATGGCGTGGGAGTATCAGTTGTTAACGCCTTGTCCAAAAACCTGGAAATCTGGGTGCGGCGTGGAGGTGTTGAGTACAACCTGGCCTTCAGGGGCGGCGAGAAAGTGTCGGGGCTTGATGAGGTCGGCAAGGTAGGCAAGCAGAATACCGGTACTACAATTCGTTTCTGGCCGGATGCACAGTTCTTTGATTCAGCAAAAATTTCCTTGCCGCGGCTGAAACATGTACTGCGCGCCAAGGCGGTATTGTGTCCCGGTCTTGAAGTCACACTGCTGGATGAAAAATCCGGGGAAAAAGAAACCTGGTATTACGAAGATGGTTTACGGGATTACCTCGTCAACGCGCTGGGTGAGGCGGTTTGTCTTCCCGAGGAGCCGTTTGTTGGCAAGATGGAAGGTAATGTCGAGGCGGCTGAATGGGCGCTGGCCTGGTTGCCGGAAGGCGGTGAGCTGGTGGCCGAGAGTTATGTCAACCTCATTCCCACCGCGCAGGGCGGCACTCACGTAAATGGCCTGCGTACCGGACTTACCGAAGCGATACGTGAGTTTTGTGAATTTCGCAGCCTGTTGCCGCGCGGTGTAAAAATTACTCCGGATGATGTCTGGGAGCGCTGCACCTACATCCTCTCTGTGAAGCTGGTCGACCCTCAGTTTTCGGGACAGACAAAGGAGCGCCTGTCGTCGCGCGAGTGCGCGGCCTTTGTGAGTGGCGTAGTCAAGGATGGTTTCAGTTTGTGGCTGAATCAGCATACCGAGGCCGGCGAACAGATTGCACAGCTGGCTATTCAGAATGCCCAGAGTCGTCAACGAGCCGGCAAGAAAGTGATCCGGAAAAAGGTTACCAGCGGGCCGGCTTTGCCGGGCAAGCTGGCCGATTGCAGTAGCAATGATCTGGCGCGTTCCGAACTGTTTCTGGTCGAGGGTGATTCGGCCGGGGGGTCTGCCAAGCAGGCGCGGGACAGGCAATACCAGGCTGTTATGCCGTTGCGCGGCAAGATACTGAACACCTGGGAGGTCGATGCAGCCGAGGTTTTGGCATCGCAGGCTGTGCATGACATCGCGCTGGCGATCGGTGTTGAGCCGGGCTTGCCGGAATTGAAAAATCTGCGTTATGGCAAGATCTGTATTCTGGCTGATGCTGATTCCGATGGGCTACATATTGCCACGCTGCTGTGTGCATTGTTCCTGCGTCACTTTCAGCCACTGGTCGAGGCGGGGCATGTGTATGTTGCCATGCCACCGCTTTATCGCATCGATGTTGGTAAACAGGTGTTCTATGCGCTGGATGACGCCGAGCAGCAGGGTGTGCTTGACCGTATTGCGGCCGAACATATTAAGGGCAAGATAAATGTGCAGCGCTTCAAGGGACTGGGTGAAATGAACCCATTGCAGCTGCGTGAAACAACCATAGATCCGGATACTCGCAGACTGGTTCAGCTGACGCTGTCAGCAGATGATGATAGCCACAAGACCCTGGACCTGTTGCTGGCTAAAAATCGCTCCTCCGATCGCCGTTCCTGGCTGGAGAAAAACGGCAATCTTGCCGATATATAGGTCGTGTTCACCGGCTATTTTTGCCGGAAATATCATTAACTTATTGAAATATAAGGCTTATATGGCGGTAATGCGCTGACATGGAAGCGTAAGGATTATGGGCGAAGTCGTCGTCAAACATTTTAAACGCACCAAGATCGGTTCCGACGACAAGGAGCTGGTCACCGAAATCGTGGTTGAGAGTTCGGATACTGGTCGTTTTCTCAAGCGCATGGAAGATTCCCGTCTGACGCGTCCCTGTTTCCAGACCATCGATATGCGTGGCCGCGTGGCCGGAGAGTGTCGACGTTACGCCTTCAATGACCGGGTGCACTACCTGGACGATATTTCTTTCCAGATGTTCGAGCAGGGCTTGCAGGACAACCGGGGTGTTTTCACTGTCGGCACCTTTGAGGCCATTGTCGGTGGCGAACATACTATCCAGGCACAGACCGATGCGCGTGAAGAAGAGGACCGCAGGCGTGCTGAACTTGAGCAGCGGCGGCTTGAGCGTGCGCGCGTTGCCGCTCTTGAGCGTGATGGTGAGTCCGGTGACGGGAATGCCCGTGAAGTTACCGGTCTGACGGAAAATCCTGACCAGTTGGCGCTGGGTTACTTTCGCAGGCGTGAACATCCCCGGCTGCAGTACGCCTGCTCGGTAACACTGCAGCGTGGCAATATACGCACCAATGCCATAACACGGGATATTTCAGTTTGCGGCTTGCGCATCAACATCAAGGGACTTACAACCTTCAAGGTCGGCCAGGATATCCAGGTGACATTCCGCGGTGGCTTATTGACCGAAGACGACAGTGTCGAGCAGCAGTACATCAAGTACCGTGTTGTCAGGATAGAACCGCGCGAGGCAGAAACTGCACTGTGTTTGCAGCGTGTCAATATGGACAGGCCAGCCGGTTTCTCCGAAGTTATCGGGAATCTGGTAGAGCAACACCAGCGCAAATATAAACTTGATGCCGAGGACGAGTATCGGTCGGTACAGAGCTGGTTGTACGAGCGTAGCTACGCGCAGAGTGCGAGCCAGATTCCTTTCTTTGTTGAACAGGATGAGAATGGGGAACTGAGGGTTCAGGCGGTTGCCATGAGTGAGGGGAATGCACACCTTACCCGCTTTTTCTGTACTGATGCCGACAACTATAATTTTACGCCGCTGTGTCTGCCTCATCGGCTGCAACAGCTGAACGAGGGCACAAGCTACGTGCTTGCCATGTACCGCGAACGTGGCGACCAGGACGAGTGTTTGCGCGTCCACTCCGCGGCGGATTTCGAATCTGAGAACTGGCAGGCGTTTCAGGCGTTTGTTGCACACGCGCTGCAGCAGCCGGAGCACTGTATCGTCAAGGTGCAGGTCAGTGCAGTGCCCGTCGTGCCGATGCCGGATAAAAAACTGGATGAGGTTTCCCAGCGGCTGCAGTACAAATCTGAAAGCCAGATGACGCGGTTGCGTGAGCGTTTGCAATGCATGCGACTGGTGGGCTATATCGTTGATGTCACCCAGGCCTTCAGCCAGATGGTTGAACATGAGGGCGCACACGATGGTGGTCAGGCGCTGGCCTGGGTAGGCACGGAATCGCGCCGTATGGTTGATGGCAAGGCCGTGGAGAAGCTGGAAATGACACCCGAAGCATTGCATCCGGAGCTGATCCGGTTCGGGTATGTTGAGCGCCGGCGTGAAGATCGCTACCTGGCGGAAACCGGGGTAGAGGTGTGCATAGGTTCAAAGACCTTGCAGGGGACGTCCAGGGATATCTCCACGCGTGGTATGCGCATTCAGCTGGATAAAAAGGTGGGCGTTAAAAAGGGTGCCACCGTAAAGATAGGCCTGGTGTCGTTGCAACAGAAGAAGTCGGCAACAAACCTCATGGATATCCCTTACCGGGTAATACATACACGCGATGAAGAAGCAGGGACTGTGTTGATGCTGGAGCGTGTGCTCGGCGGAAAACGCGAGGGATTAAAGGAATTTTTTGTCGAGCTGATCACCAAAAACCAGCATAAACTGGGCGTCGATATTGGCGACATATGGGGGGCGACAACATCGCGCGTCTACGAAGCTGTGCTGGCGGCCAATACGCCGACCATACCGTTTTTCCTGGCGAGAAGCGCGGAGGGTGGGGCACATTTACAGTTTGTCGGCATACCTGAGTCTGTTAGCCCGTTGCGGAGTTTCTTCGAGTCGGACGATGGCCCCGATTTCCGCTGCTTGAATGAAGGACGTGTAGTGTCAGCCTTGTATGATGCCGTGCAGATTCTGTTACGCCAGAGCCGCAGCGACAGCGAGGCGCCGACACCTTATGAGCTGGAAATGTATCTGTACAAGGAAGTTGATGAAGTGACAGGGGAGACCTTCCTCCATTCTGCAACTGAACTTGATTTTGCTACTGATGCGCGACGTGAGGCATTCCAGATGCGCTTGACTGAATATGCCGACTGGCGGGTGGTCAAGCTGTTATCGACATTCAGTCAGAAGCTGGATGAAAAAGCCATGGAGAAAATGATCGATACGGTGCGCACCCATTCGAAACACCGGGCAATTAAACTCTCGGATCTGGTGCACTCTCTGGTGGGCCACGGTGAAATGATCGATATTACTGCCGAGTGGACATTACTGCGTCAGGCCAGGAACTCAGCCTAGTAAATTGCCAGGTGTCATGCGACGCCCGTTTCCAGTTAGAATGATCCCCGTTCGAATCTGATAACGGGACGGGTATGGCGACCGACACAACGCTGGATACGATAGAAACACTTCCCCTGCATACGTTTACCGAGAAAGCGTACCTGGATTATTCCATGTACGTGATCCTTGATCGCGCACTACCGCATATCGGTGACGGCCTGAAACCGGTGCAACGACGTATCATTTATGCCATGTCAGAGCTGGGTTTGTCGGCACGGGCCAAGTTCAAGAAATCCGCGCGCACCGTAGGTGATGTGCTGGGTAAATTTCATCCGCACGGTGATTCGGCCTGTTACGAGGCCATGGTGCACATGGCACAGGGGTTTTCATTCCGTTACCCGCTGGTAGACGGTCAGGGCAACTGGGGTTCGCCCGATGACCCCAAGTCATTTGCGGCGATGCGCTACACGGAGGCGCGACTGACACCATTTGCAGAGGTCTTGCTGTCCGAGCTGGGCGAGGGCACGGTCGACTGGACGCCCAACTTCGACGGTACCTTGAAGGAACCAACACTGTTACCGGCGCGACTGCCCGCGGTGCTGTTGAACGGGGCTACCGGTATTGCCGTCGGTATGGCCACCGATATTCCACCACACAACCTCAAAGAAGTTTCAGTAGCAGCTGTACATTTGCTGGAAAACCCCAAGGCGACTGTGGAGGACTTGTGTGAGTACGTCCAGGGACCGGATTATCCTACCGGAGGCGAAATTATTACGCCGCGCGCTGATTTGATCGCTGCATACCGGTCAGGGAATGGCAGCGTGCGTATTCGTGCGTGCTTTGAGCAGGAAGGAGGCGATATTGTGGTGACCGAGTTGCCTTATCAGGTCTCCGGTAACAAGATTCTGGAACAGATTGCTGGTCAGATGGCCGCCAAGAAGCTGCCTATGGTGGCTGATTTACGCGATGAATCTGACCACGAAAACCCCACGCGACTGGTAATTGTGCCGCGTTCCAACCGTATCGACGCCGAAGTGCTGATGTCGCACCTGTTTGCGACGACCGATCTGGAACGCAGTTATCGCGTAAACATGAACATGATCGGCCTCGACGGACGGCCCGCAGTCAAGGATCTGCGCAGTCTGCTCAGGGAGTGGCTTGAATTCCGTATAGCCACGGTGACGCGGCGTCTGCAGTACCGGCTGGACAAGGTACTGGATCGCCTGCATATCCTCGACGGGCTGATGATCGCTTATCTGAATATCGATGAAGTCATCGCAATAATCCGCCGTGAGGATGAGCCGCGTCCGGTGCTTATGAAGCGTTTCAAAATCAGTGAACTGCAGGCTGATGCCATCCTTGACCTGAAGCTTCGTCACCTGGCTAAACTCGAGGAGATGAAAATTCGTGGTGAGCAGGACGAGCTCAGCCAGGAACGCGATTCGCTGCAGAAAACATTGTCCTCCAAGCAGCGTTTGAAAACGCTGGTGAAAAAAGAAATTAACGCTGATACAGAAACCTACGGCGACGAGCGGCGTTCCCTGTTGATAGAACGCGAGGCCGCACAGGCACTCGATGAAACTGCGCTGATACCCAGTGAGCCAGTGACCATCGTGCTCTCTGAAAAAGGCTGGGTGCGTGCTGCCAAGGGCCACGATATTGATCCCAACAGTCTGAGCTACAAAGCGGGAGACAGCTTCCGTGCAGCAGCGCTGGGACGCACCAATCAGCAGGTGGTGTTTCTGGATTCCACCGGGCGTGCCTACACCCTGGCTGCACACAGTCTGCCGTCAGCGCGTGGGCAGGGTGAGCCTTTGACCGGGCGTTTCAATCCGCCGGACGGCGCGCGATTTGTTGGCGTCATGGCGGGAGACCCGGATAGTTTGTATCTGCTGGCGAGCGATGCCGGCTACGGTTTTGTCGCAAGATTGGGCGATATGGCGGCACGCACCAAGGCCGGCAAGTCGCTATTGTCAGTACCCAAAAATGCCGAGGTATTACCGCCTGCCGCGGTAACCGATCCGGAAACCGATCAGCTCGCTGCAGTAAATCTACAGGGCCAGATGTTGGTGATACCCGCTGCAGAAGTGCCGCGACTGAACCGTGGCAAGGGCATCAAGATACAGGCTGTGAATCCCAAGAAGCTTGCCAGCCGGGAGGAATTCATGGTAGCGGTGGCCAGTGTACCCAAGACTGGTTGCCTCGTGCTTCATGCCGGCAAGCGGCATTTGACATTGAAGGCATCTGATCTGGAAACCTATATCGGTGACCGTGGTCGCAAGGGCAAGAAGTTGCCACGCGGCCTGCAGCGTGTCGATAGCCTGAACTCCGAATAGGTCTTGAAAGCGACCCTGCCGGGCGCCATATAACAGTGGTGATGCTTAATACAGGAGCTGGTTAGCATATGAAGCGTGTATTTTTATTTCTCGCGACCAATATTGCCATTCTGGTAGTGCTGAGTATCACTCTCAGTCTTCTGGGGGTGGATCGCATCCTGGATGAGCAGGGCGTTAATCTGGATTTACGTTCGCTACTGATTTTTTCAGCAGTGTTTGGTATGGGCGGTGCTTTTATTTCGCTGGCCATTTCCAAGTGGTCTGCGAAACGCATGACTGGCGCACAAGTGATTGATCAGCCGGGAAATGAAACTGAAGCCTGGTTGGTGAATGTTGTTTCCAACCAGGCGCAGGCAGCCGGTATCGGCATGCCGGAGGTGGCCATCTTTGATTCGCCGGCTCCCAATGCTTTTGCCACAGGGATGAGCCGTAACAAGGCGCTGGTGGCGGTGAGTAGCGGCCTGTTAAGTAACATGAAGCGAGACGAGGTCGAGGCCGTTCTGGGTCATGAAGTCAGCCATGTCGCCAACGGGGATATGGTCACGTTGACCCTGATACAGGGTGTGGTGAATACGTTCGTAATATTTTTCTCGCGGGTTATTGGCCATGTCGTGGACCGCGTTGTTTTCAAAGTCGAGCGCGGCCATGGGCCGGCGTTCTGGATAACTTCGATTATTGCCCAGGTGGTTTTGGGGATCCTGGCCAGCGCCATTGTCATGTGGTTTTCGCGTCATCGTGAGTACCGTGCAGATGAAGGCGGGGCGAATCTGGCGGGGCGAGAGAAGATGATCGCGGCATTACAGCGTCTGCAGATGGCCAGTGGTCAGGCGAGCTTGCCGGATCAGCTTGCGGCTTTCGGGATATCCGAGCGCAAAGCGGACGGCATTAAGCGCCTGTTCATGTCTCACCCACCGTTGGAAGAACGTATCGCTGCGCTGCAAAACTCACGCGGCTGAAAAGCATGTCGAACCATGGCTAGTCCGCGGCTAAATACGATTTCGCTTCTTCACCAGGGTCAGGTAATCCCGCAATACGCCAGGCAGACAGGCAGTGACCAAACAGTTCGTGACTGCAACTGTGTGACATATGCAGGTCATGGCAGACCTTGTGTGGCGGCGGTGGAGCATGAAACTTCCGGTAATACTCGCGTAGTGACATGAGAAATGCCCAGTGACTCTCTGTTAGAGGGCCGAGTCCGGCACGCCGGGCCAGTTCCTGGGCCAGCTCGGGACTCCAGTCGGCTGGATTCATGAGGAGGCCGTATTCGTCAATTTCCGGATCTAGCAGCATTTCCATCATGGCGGCACCCTCCTGCCAGTGGATAACTACCATTTCAGTATAGCCCGTGCGCAGTGCTTCGCTGACGGGTAGAATACCGCCTCCCGAGATTTGGCCAGGATCTGAATAATGTCTCTGATTCGCCCCTTTGCCGGTTTAAGACCGGTACCCGAGCGTGCCGACGACGTCGTCGCGCCGCCTTACGATGTACTGAATAGCGCCGAGGCCCGCCAGCGTGCTGACGGCCGGCCGTTTAGCTTCCTGCATATATCCAAGGCGGAGATCGATCTGCCCGAAGATACTGATCCGTACGATATGTCGGTATACGCCAAGGCCGCGGAGAACCTCCAGAAGATGATCGATGGAGGTGTCTTGAAGCGAGATGATAAACCCTGTTACTACGTTTACCGGCTGACCATGGGTGACCATGAGCAGATCGGGCTGGTGGCTGCAGCGTCGGCAGCCGAATATGACGTCAATCGTATTCGCAAACATGAATTTACCCGGCCAGCCAAAGAGGATGATCGGGTCCGGCAGATTGAGGCGCTGAATGCACAGACCGGTCCGGTATTGCTGGCGTATAAATCGCAGGATGACATCGACCAGTTGATCGCTTCAGTGACTTCGGCCCCACCGGAATATGATCTGACTGCCGATGACGGTATCGGGCACACCTTCTGGGTGGTCGACGACCCGGCAGTGATCAACAAACTGACTGCAGGCTTCGACGCCATGGAAGCGATTTACATTGCTGATGGGCATCATCGCTCTGCGGCCGGTTCGCGGGTGGCGGCGAGTGCAAATCGTGGCCCGGAAGCAATGAGCAGTTATTTTCTGTCTGTTATTTTTCCGCACAAGCAGATGAAAATTCTCGATTACAACCGTGTCGTGAAGGATCTGAACGGGATGACCGCAGCTGAGCTGCTGGAGAAGCTAAAAGTTGCTTTTGAGGTAAGACCTGAAGCGGTTGCGGTTTCTCCCTCGCAACCGGGAGAGTTCGGTATGTACGTACAGGGCCAGTGGTGTCGTTTGACTATAAAACCGCAACTGGTGCCGGAAGACCCGGTTGCGCGCCTTGATGTCAGTCTGCTTGCGGATAATCTACTGGAACCATTGCTGGGGATCAGCGATCCGCGCACCGATCCGCGCATTGATTTTGTTGGCGGTATTCGGGGGCTTGGCGAACTGGAAAAACGTGTTGATAGCGGTGAAATGGCAGTCGCCTTTTCCATGTTCCCTACCAGTATGGAGCAGTTGATGGCGGTAGCGGATGCCAATGAGGTCATGCCGCCAAAATCAACCTGGTTTGAACCCAAGCTGGCTGACGGCCTGATTTCACACGTTCTCGACTAGGAGTCCGACTGGTTCTTAGGCAAGCTCGCCCGAGAAATCATACTCGAGGACTTCGCTGGGTTCCTGCAGGAAGTTGCCCTGGATATAGTGAATGCCGCTTTGCCAAAGTACGGCGAGGCTGTGTGCGTCCTGCACATATTCTGCGATGCACTGCTTGTTCATCGAGTTGGCCGTGTCGAGGATTGACTTGACCATAGCCTGGTTGTCATTGTCGCTGGCCAGATTATGGATGAACGAACCATCTATTTTCAGGTAATCGACCGGCAGATGTTTCAATAGCTGGAACGAGTTGGGCCCGGCACCAAAGTGCTCCAGTGCAGTTTTACAATGTAGTTCCTGCAATGTCTTGACGAAGGTCTTGGCGTGTTTAAGTTGCTGCGAAGCGGTTTTTTCAGCGATTTCAAATATCAATGCGTCGCCAGGAAGTCGCGCCTCTTTTATGCATGTATGGATGTATGCGATCAGGTCCGCATCCTGCAGTGTGGGGCCGGAAATTTTTATGAAAAACTGGGTGTCGACACCTTTTGCGCGATGTTCGGCCAGTGTGTCGATGGCGCGTTTGACCACCCAGCGGTCGATCTCCGCCATCTGGCCGGTTTGTTCTGCAATCGGCAGGAACTGGCTGGGTAGAATGTATTCGTTTTCCTCATTGAGCATGCGCAGCAGGACTTCGTATTTCTCGCTCGGGTCACCCTGCAGACTGGCGATCGGCTGGTACAGTAATACCAGCTGCTCTTTCTCCAGTGACTCCTTGATAAGAGAGTGCATCTGCTGATCACGTTCTTTGCCGATTTTTTCGTCAACTACCGGGTTGTGAAGGTGGCACTGGTTACCGCCGGAAGAGCGCGCAACTTCACAGGCCAGGTCGGCGCGTGAGATGACTTCGTGCGCTGTTGGCGTGCTTTCGGCAATAATACTCATGCCGATACTGCAGGTTGTGGTTACAGACTGTTCTTCGACATCGGCAATGTGGTTTTCGACAACTTGACGTAGCTTATCGCCAAGTGTCTGAATAGAGGTTGCATCGCAGCCCTTGCGCAGGATCGTAAAGGAGTGATCACCAAACCGGGCAACTACATCGTCAGGTTCTGTGTTCTCGCGCAACAGGTCGGCAATATCACTCATGACCATGTCTGCAGCGCCGAGGCCGATGTTATCCTTGATATCCTTGAAATTGTCCATCAGCATGTAAACGATAGCAGCGTCTTCGGTGCCGGATACGGCATTGGTTACAGCCAGTTCCAGTTCTTCGATAAAGTACTGACGGTTGAAAAGGCCGGTAAGCACATCCTGTTTGCTGAGGAATTTAAGTTTCTGTTCGAGTTCCTTGTTATTGGCGGCCTGGCTGCGAATGATTATCTGGGTACAGGGCTCGCCATCGATGCTGGCGGCATTAAACTCCATGATGGCATCGAAGGTCTTGCCGTCCGGCAGCATGCCATGGGTTTCCAGCGTCAAATCTTCCTGGTCGCTCTTGCCAAGGTTACGCAGAAATTCCTTGAATTCCGCATGATCTTCCGGCGCAACCATATCGAGTATCGGGGTGCCCTCTATTTCGTCCAGATCATCGAAGCCAAACATCTCCAGGTAGGAACCGTTGGCAAATATATGCATGCCTTCGTGCACATAGGCAATCGCATCGCGTGAGCTTTCCATGAGCATCCGGGCACGTTTTTCACTCTCGCGGAACTTGATTTCATAGTTTTGCGCGCTGTGGCTGGTTTTAAGCTGAGACAGCTCCCGCTTGACGACCAGTTGCAGATGTTCGGGCTGATCATAGGAGCACAGGTCGTTGGCACCCAGACGCATGGCTTCGATGATATCGGCTTCGTCGCCTGACTCGCCGATCGCAATCAGCGGTATGTCGAATTCGTGTTTCGCCAGTTCCTGGACTACATCCTGCAGTGAAATACTTTCCAGGCACATGGCGCAGAGCAGCAGGTCGGGTCGCTGTTTATCCAGCGATGCCTGTAAGTCTTCCAGGTCTTCGGCGTAGCTCAGTCGGGAAGCCTGGCCGGCGTTGCGCAGTACATTTGCCAGGGATTCTGCATCATTACGGGATTCTTCGATAACGAGCAGGCGCAGCGTGTGTTCCTGTTCCATGTGCTTTGTAATCTCCAGAGTTGTTTCCATCCGCCGGGTGCAAGCCGGCAGTGCGCTCTCATTGTTTCGGC
>Ga0316189_10003788_pt1 | contig 14655 bp, 15 predicted proteins | sample LowCovwburrow_MG_FD_204930 | JGI IMG/M metagenome (GOLD analysis project Ga0316189, IMG submission 204930) | Coastal sediment microbial communities from Maine, United States - Lowes Cove worm burrow | ecosystem: Environmental > Aquatic > Marine > Coastal > Sediment | place: USA: Maine...
TTTTTCAAATTCTCAGAACCATCAGTACAACCATCAAGAAACACACGTATTTCATGCTCACTTTTATCTATAATATCTTCTAATATTGATAGTGTCTGCAGTAAATCTACTTTCCTATTTTTTGAAACTATAAGTATAGACACCTCCATTATTTCACTACAGTTTTTAAGGTGTTAAATACTCTTGAAAATGTTACATTCTTAAAGATCAACATCCAAATATCTATCGAAAATTTTGAAACTTTTGATAACTTCCATGTACGCTTCAAATTACGTAACAATCGATATTTTAATCTATCAAGTTGAGAGTCATTTAATTCATTTGAAGCACACAGGTAAAGCTTATTAGACATACTTATTAGTTTTAGCATATCTGATTTTAACTCTGCTTTTGACTTTTGATTCTCATTAAAATAAACACTATGTATAAATGCTTCATCGCATTCAATATTAAAACTATTCCAATAATTGGCTATTACTTTGGATCGTTCTTTTAGATGCTTCTTCCTGTTTTCTTCTGATCTATGATTGCTACTATCAACAATACGATACTTCATTAAAAAATCAGTCAAATTAGCTACTTTGCTTATGTGTATAATCCGTGTCCATAAATCCCAATCTTCACAGGTTTTAATACTTTCATTATATGTTATTTCATTATTATTTAATAACTCAGATCTAAACATAATAGATGAATGCCCAAAACAGGCAGAAAACAACAGCTGATATTTTATCTCTTCATGAGACAAAGGATATTTCCAAGGTGATTGAATTCGATCTTGAAATTCTTTTAACCAATACCCTTGAGTACCACACATTATTAAATCTAGGTTACTTTTAAGAAATGATACTTGTTTTTCAAGGCGATCTGGGAAACTCCAATCATCTGCATCCATTCTAGTAATAAACTTATAATTTGGTGCTAACTTTTTAATCCCTTTATTTAAAGTTGCAGCTAGACCTAAATTTGCATTGTTTTTTATGTAGTTGATTCTTGAGTCTGAGTATATATCTACTACAGCTTTGGTATTATCAGTTGAACAATCATCAATGATATACAGGTCAAAATCTGTAAATGTTTGCTCAAGAATTGAATCTATAGCTTCATTTAAAAAATGAGCTGCATTATAAGTTGGTAAAAGTACTGCTAGGGTCTTCAATGTGTAATTCTTTTTTCAACTACTTTTATGGATTCTGGATTGACATTGTCGTCAAACTTACGCCCAAACAATGTATGCTTTTCAAAATTGGACTGCAAATCCTTTACTTCTAAAAATTTTGGATTTGGATTTGCTCCTTCAAAAACAACATGCATGGTTTTTCTATTTTCAATATTAAGTGCTTGTTTTAATTGTATGTATTTAAAAAAACTAATAAAAAACAACTCATCTGGTGCAAACGAAAACCTTAAAGCTTTAGAAAGTTGCCTGTAAGTATTTTTATTTTTTATTAAAGCTCTTAGTGCATCATGATTAATTATAAACCATTGACTACTTCCATATAGTTTAAACTCTTTATGCAGCCTATTTAATTTATTTATTGGTAAGAGTTTTTTCAAACCCAAACGATTAATTACATTATTTATATAAGTGTTTATCGTTTTATGTTTTTTTACATTAAATAAATACAGATTTGTTACTCTAAACAGACCACCATCCCACCAGTTTTTATAGGGTAGTTGCCAATAATTAAAAAACGAAACATCTTTATTGGTCACCAAAAAATCGTTAATACTTTTTGTGGTTTGTATTGGCAAGTCTTGTCCTGACAATAGCATACAATGATAACTTTTTATAGATCGTTTTTCAAAAAAATGATATGTTTCCTCTAAGGCATTGTACGTAGCTTTAACCAAACTAAAACCACCCCAATTACACACTTCTCTATTTTGTACAAAAAACACATTATCTTTTTCCTCTAGGTAATTAAAAGGAGTAATATCTACTTTTTTATCAAGATGGATAAAAAACACTGTGCTGTTATCCTTTAGGAGCTGAATTAATTTATTTAATTGCTCAGGGTTTTGATGGGCTAATATGATATAAGCTTTATAATGCATAGGCTTATACTTTATTTAAGAAGTTCTAAAAGTTTTTCACCAAAGACGTTATCAGGTTGTTCAGGAATATGTTGAATTATATGTGAATATGCTTGCTCTCCCATTGCTTTCCATTCCCACCTTCTTTCCCAAGCTCTTTCCAAGGCTTCATCTACATATTCTGGTCTGGGTGCTGCCGCTATAAAAGCATTTTCGTTATCAATTAACAACTCTTTATTACCACTCACATTAGTTGTAATTACCAAACGTTTACTTAACATAGCTTCTACTATAGATATTGGTAATCCTTCATAGCGAGATGTTAATAATAACCCATGATTATTCTCCCATATTTTGGAGGTTTCGGTATACTCATTAATTTTAACGTTTGATAAATTGAAATTAGACACAACATCCTTCAAATTATAGATATCATCACCACTTCCATAAAAATTAACCTGTATCTCTCTTTCTTTCCATTTCTCCTGATTTAATACTCTAAGAATTACATCTTGCCCTTTTGAACTAAAATGATAACGCCCAACTACTGCCAAACAAAGTTTTTGGTTCTTTGGATAATTATTTTTTGATTTAAACGGCACATTAAATGGATGACGCACTATTTCTGTATTATCCAAGACACAACCTAATTGCATTTGTGTAACTTCCAGATTATCCTGACTCACAAAATAGTTCATGACACTCTCTTTAAAAGCCAATTTCATGTTTTCCCTTAAAGATAAAATTGGCCACATACCCTCATTAACCGCTTCAGAAATAGTTGCGTATGGTATTTGCAGTTTATTTAACTCAATAGCTGTAATTACGCCATTAAAATTGAAACCTTGATTAATTACCACTAGTGATGGCTGTATTTTTGCTAACTCACTAAATCTGGTATTTTTAGCCTTAAATCTAAATCTATAAGGTACAAATCGATTCCAAATTCTCTTAATAAGAGATAGTTTAGGCTTTGAGCTTGAAATTATATTTAAAAAGTCCAGATTATTGCTCTCCTTAACAAACCATAAAGGTAGTTTTAAGCGTTCATGCTTTAATACAGTTACGAGTATATTTTGCTTAGCTAACCACAAAGCCGTTTTACTCCATAGTAACTCACTACCACCCCAATGTTTATTTTCGGGTACAAAAACAATATGTACTTTATGATTATTCAAAATTTGAGACGTCTTCTTGTTTTATTTTTAAATATTTTAAAAATCTCTTTGAAAGCTGGTTCTTCTTTCAATTGTTTATTTTCAATTAAACAATTTCGCAACGGTAATAAATATCGTAATTCTTGCTTACTAAACATATAGTCTATTAGCTCTTGTCTATTCTCCCAAGCGTGGGTAATCATAGAAATCTCTCTCACCCTATAATCAAAAAAAACAGTATTTATATATTCAAAATTACAACCATGAACACCCATTCGCAACCATAAATCCCAATCTTCAAAACCCATTATAGGCATTTGCGTATCATATCCTCCTAGTTCTTCCCAAACAGATTTCCTAAAGCATGCACATGCGTCGATGTAATTATTTAAAACCATTTCGGAAATATTAAATGGTGCCGCTTTCCAAATTCCAGTTTTTTCACCAAAGAATTCTGCATTACCATGAACTATATCTATGTCTTGTTGCTCATCAAGAATTTTTATCGCTGTTATAATAAACTCATGTCTTAATTTATTATCTGCATCCAGAGGAATGATATAAACTCCTTTAGCCATAGCAATTCCATTATTTCTGGCATTACCCAAACCTTGATTATTTTGATTGACAACAATCAGCTCTGGATAATCTGCTTCTATTTTGCCTATTGCCTCTATGGTTGACGGTTCTGTAGAGCCATCATTTATTATAATAATTTCTATAGCATCTTTATCTGGATAATTTAAAATACTAGTAACAGCCTCATCTAAAAATACTCCAAGGTTATAACAAGTTATGATAATAGATACTTTTGGTTGTTTCATCTTTTAAACAGTTTATTTTTCAACGCCTTTGTAAACAAATTAAGATAATATGACATTGCTTTTTTACATGCTTCAATTCTTTTAATTTCGTTTTTAAATCTTTCAGTCTCATAAGATCTATTTTCAAATAAAACTGGGTGAACTATATGTCTTCCTTCAAAAGTTGGTAAATCACTAAGTTTTTGTTTAACTGAGACATCTTTAGTAAAGATTATCATATTTTGCTTATACCACCAATCTACATTTTGATGATCCCAAAACATAGGTCGTAACACATCGAAAAGTTTATATCCTTGCTCTTCAAATTTCTGTATCCAATACTTTGGAGGTTGTTCATTTATGTGGTTTTGACCTCCTTGAGTAGTTATAGCAGCCGAAAACAAAATAGTATTTCCTAAACTACATAATGAGTCAATAAAAGTTTGAGCAGACGTTTCTGCTAAATGCTCAGCGACTTCGAGCGAGACGACTAAATCATAAGTTTTATCAAGCCGTAAAGGTTTTTCAAGATTTTTTGGTAAAAAGTTAGCTTTTGTTATTGTTAATTGATCTCTATTAACATAATTACCATCAACACCCAATATCTCTTCAGTACCATGTTCTTTAAAAACCGATAACCAAGTTCCTATGCCACATCCAATGTCTATAACGCTTTGTGTTTTTAACCTCTTAGCTAAAAAAGGCACAATTACTTTGGCAGCATTAAAGTTATGAACCTCTTGATTATGTTCGTACTTTAAATGCATAACTTAAGTAGAAATTTTAATTAAATAATTGGTTAATCTTACCATTCCGCGTTTGGCTAACATATGCAGAAAGATATACATTAAAAGATTTAGTTTTACATCGAATCCTTTAATTACTTTTCCTTGAACCTCATTAAAACACAGCTTATAATCGCCTAAACTCAAAATATTTCTAAACTCAAACAAATATAAATGATATAAACGCAATTGCATTTTTGCAGACATTGTTTCTTTAGACAGTAAGTACATACGTTCCCTAACCTTTAACCTTGACGTATTATGTTTTTTACTATTGGTTTTAGAAATACTATTACCATGTACCTTAACCGTAATTAAACTTTTATCTACATGCTCTCCTTTAAGCGTGTTTTTATAAAGCACTCTAAAAATAAAATCCAGGTCTTGGTATTTATGTATAGAAACATCCCAATCATGGCTAGTTACTGCCGTACGTTTCCATAAAATATTAAAAGTGTTAAGTATTAATATATCATTTAAATAGCCTTCTAAATAATTATCAACCATAGAGATATTAAAAACCTTTGTTTGCTCATTTGCATCAATAGTCGTTATTCCACAAACTACAAATTCAATTTCAGGATTTGTATTAAAAATAGCTACCTTATTTTGTAGTAAATCAGGATGCATTAGGTCATCGCTATCAAACCATTGTATTAATTCTCCATTACTTAAACTAAAACCATAATTTCTACAAGCATTTGCTCCTTTTGGTAAGTTGTTTGGTCTTTTATGGTATTGAAATCTAGCATCTTTTTTAGTATAGTTTTCTATAACTTCTTTTGTGTTATCTGTAGAACCATCATCTACAACAATACACTCCCAATTTTGATAGGTTTGAGCCAAAACACTATCTAGAGTCTCACCAATGAGACTTGCTCTATTAAATGTTGGGATTATTATTGATATTAGAGGCTTCATAATAACAATTAGCTTAAAGTTTGTTGAAGAGTATTTATATGTCGCTCTAAACTAAAGTGTTTTGCAATATGAATTTTTCCATTTCTTCCTAACTGCATTGCAAATGTTTTATCATCTAAACACTTTGTCATATATTTTGACATGGTTTCTACATCATGTTCATTAGATAACAATCCTGTTTTACTATGTTTAATGACATCTGGAATACCAGCATGAATAGTAGAAATTATTGGTAATCCTGCTGCACTTGCTTCTAAAATTGCTAGAGGTGTTCCTTCCATATCTCCATCTATAGCTGTAATCGAGTGCTGTACAAAAGCTAAAGACTCAGATAGATATTGCCTATACTGTTTTGGTGTAATAACACCTAAAAATGTAACATTATTCTCAATACCAAAAGCTTTAACCAAGTTTTGACAAGTATTTAGTAAAACACCTTTACCTGCTAGCAATAATTTTGCATCTGGATGTTTCTCTAAAACATTTTTAAAAGCGATTATAGTATAGTATGGTGCTTTTTTATCTGTAAACCTTCCTATACCAATAAATTGATTTTTTTTAAAGCTTGGCTTTACGTCATAAAACTCTGGTTGTGGACCGTACACATTATAAACTAGTCTTTCTTTAGGGCATCCTATATCAAGTAACTTCTTCTCCATAACTCTTGAGACAGCAATGACAGTAGTAGCTATTTTAAAAACATCTTTATAGTAATTACATTTTTTAATGACATCTACCATACTCGCATCATAACCATGAAAATGTACAACTATTGGTGTTTTTAATTTGTTAAGTACTGGCAATAAATGATAAGCATGTGTACCATACTCTATTAGAACACTATCAATACTTTGCTTTTTTAAGGATGTTAATAGCGGTTTAGACCATAGGTAATGATTAGGTTTTTTAAATACTTTTTTTTGAAATCTAAGTATAAGTTTTCTAAAAGATTGAATAAGATTCCCTTTTTGCTCAAGTTTAATATTTTGTCCAGTACCATAATAATAGTATATATTGCCTAGCAAATATTTCTTGTGAGCTTGAATAAAAGTTTCGGAATAAGGATTTTGACTAGGAGTAAAAATGGCAATATTCATATTAAATTATTTTTTTTGCAGTTCCATATAATCCCGTTATCATTTGACCTTCAGTAAAAGATACTTGTTTTTTACTGTCCAAATTAATTAAAAACTTCATGAATGGCTTACAAAACAACACTAATAGCCGTCTTTTAAAAGATGGTATTCCACTTCTATTTAACCATAATCCAATCATTTGAGCCATAGACGCATGCCAACCACCAGTTGCTTTAATATTAATTTCTGTAAATCCTGAGTTTTTTAGGTGTCTTTCAAGAGAAAACGGAGTATAACGATATTCATCATGAGGCACTTCGTGTAAGTTCCACAAAAACGGCACTGTAAAAAAGAAAACTCCATTAGGTTTCAATATTCTGAAAACTTCTTTTAAAACTATTTCAGGTTCAGGACAATGCTCTAAAACTTCGGTGCCAAAAGCACAATCAAAACTTGCGTTTTCAAAAGGCATCTTATGCCCATTCCAAGTAAAATCTGGCTTTACATTGTGATCATAAACTATAGCAGTTTCAATATCTAACCCAATATATTCACTAACTTTTGAGTTCTCTAAAATAAATTTTTTATAAGGCATTTTACCACAACCAATATCCAAAAGTTTACCAGAAAACATTGGTAACGATTTCTTTAAGGCTTCAAATATAGCCTTACGTATTACATATCGGTCTAAAAAATCTGCTCTATAACTAAATTGAGTAAAATTATTCACTTATAAGTTTTTGCATTTTTATATTTTCACTCCCATCCTACAGGTATAATCTATTCTATTTAAAAACAGCTGTAATTTATTTTTCTCCAAATATTCATCAACTGCTTTTCTACAGCCAGCCCAATGACCATAATCATCAATTATTATAATACCTCCTTTAACAAGTCTAGGAAACAAATATTCCATTTCATGCAGAGTTGATTCATACCAATCAGTATCCAACCTTAAAATAGAAATTTTTTCAGGAATCTTAACATTCGGAATTGTATCTTCAACTTTTCCTTTAATAAAAAAAACATTCTCTCTTGGATATCCAATTCCATATACATTCTCTTTAACCTCTTCTAATGGAGATAAGCATTCTATTCTATCCCAAGTCTCATCTTTACCAGCATAGGCATTTGATGCTGACTCTCCTCTGTAAGATTTATCTATTTCTGTTGGCTCACTCATACCTTCAAAAGTATCGTATAAATAAATTTTTCTATCTAAATTGTTCAAATTCTTTAACGTTTTTAATACTGCCATAATACTTCCTCCTTTCCACACACCGCATTCTACTATATCTCCATCAATATCATATGTTTCAATATGTTTGATCGCCCTAATTAAGCTTACTATCCTTTCTGGATTAGTTAAAGTGAACTTAACAACAGAATCAATTATCTCCTTTTCTTCTGCATCAATATCAGAGTAGTTATTATTATTACCTTTATAATGAAACTCTTTGAAGAATTTTTTGTAAATCTTTCTTTTTATTCTTTTAATCATATTAAACCTCTTTTATGACATTCCAGTTATAATCTTCTAAGTACTTACAAGCTCCTTCTCTCCATTCATAATCATCTCTTGAATTTTTCATCATTTGAATGTCAAAACTACAAACAGTGTCTAAATAGTCAAATTTATCTTTAGACTTAGAATCCGTTAAATAGACTCGTAACGAATAACTACCCATATATAATCTTGGAGAATTAATTAAACATACGAACTTATACTTCCCTCTCTCTCTCTTTATTTTCTTTTCAGAATCAATTATCCATAAATGAGTAATTGGGACTTCAGAATTATCAATAATTTGAAAAGACAATGCTAGGTTATGAACTTTAAATGGCAAATCAATATTAAAAATGAATTCAATACTTTCCCCAAACTCATGAACATTACCAGGCAAACTAGTTTTAACTACTACTTTTGTAATCTTGGGTTTAATTATATTTCCTGTATAAGAATAAATAGAGTCCGTGGAATTTGAATTAAGATACTTTTTAATACCTAAATCTGGTTTACCTTCAAAAAGTATATTTCCATTTTTTAAAACAATAACTCTAGTGGTTAATTTCGAAATAGAATCCATATTATGACTCACAAACAACACCGTTCGTCCTTCTCCTTTGGAAATGTCTTGCATTTTGCCAATGGCCTTTTTCTGGAATTCGGCATCGCCAACCGCTAACACCTCATCAACCACTAAAATATCAGGTTCTAAATGAGCTGCTACTGCAAAAGCCAAACGCACTGTCATTCCTGAAGAATAGCGTTTTACTGGTGTGTCAATATAGCGTTCACATCCTGAAAACTCGATTATCTCATCTATTTTAGAACGAATTTCTGCTTTGGTCATTCCTAAAATTGCGCCATTTAAATAGATGTTTTCGCGTCCAGTCATTTCTGGATGAAATCCTGTACCAACTTCCAACAAGGAAGCTATTCGACCTTTTGTCTTTATTTCTCCAGTAGTTGGGCTAGTCACTCTAGACAATATTTTTAATAAAGTAGATTTTCCTGCGCCATTTTTACCAATGATGCCTAAAACTTCTCCTCGCTTTACTTCAAAATTAATATCCCTTAAAGCCCAAACATAGTCACTCTCTGCTTTTGTACTTCTATCGTTTACATCGCCTATTTTTAAAAATGGATCGTCTTTCCCACGTATTTTATACCACCATCTATTTAAATCATGACTAATAGTACCTGTGCCTATTAGACCTAGTCTATATTGCTTAGAAATATTAGTAGCTTTTAAAATAATATCACTCATTATTTTAGTGAATGGTTTATTAGTGAATAGTATCACTCTAATTTTTTACTCTTTTTATGTTATCCTTATATAGTGAAACGTGAATATTAACATGTGAATAGTTACTGCTCAAACCCACTATTTTTTATTTGCTATGTAATTTCTAAATCCTAAAAGTAACTTTTTGCATTCCAGCAATATGTTTTCTAATTCTTCATTCTTCATGACAAATTTTAACCTTACAGATATTAAATATTGTGTTTCTAATTCTGACAAAGAACCTAGGGCAATCATTAAAAATTGAACCAATTCTTTATCTCCTTTTCTTGCAGCTCCTTCAGCAATATTTGAAGGAATTGAAACTGCCGCTCTCCTCATTTGACCAACTAAACCAAATTTTTCATTTCAAGGGAGTTGAGAGGTCAAGCTATAAATTAACTCAACTAAATCCATGCTCTTTTTCCAAATATCTAAATCCTTATGATTCATATCTATTAATTATTTCCTCTACTCACTTTTCACTCCTAACTTCTCACCAATTAGACCGTATCAATAAAACTTTTTTCAGTTCGGTTAAACACAATAAGTCCAAATAAAAACACCAAAACACTCAACACAGTAGCATATAAAAACATATTAATATCTATGATTTGAGCGCTTAAAGTCATACTTCTAAAGGTTTCTATAACAATGGCTATTGGATTATACTCTACCAACCAAGAATACTCCGAAAGCTTTTCATTAAAATAAGATAAAGGGTACATGACTGCTGAACCATACATTAATAATTGGACTCCAAACTGTACCAAAAATGTCAAATCACGATACTTAGTAGTCATTGAAGATATGAGCATTCCAAAACCCAAACCTAACAATCCCATAACTATAATAACTACAGGAAGTAAAACAAGGTTTATGTTAGGAATTACATTTGCATCTTTTGAAAACACATAGAATAGGTAAAAGCCTATAAATACTAAAAATTGAATTCCAAACTTCAATAAATTTGAAACGACTATCGATATTGGCATAATCACCCTTGGAAAATATACTTTCCCGAAAATATTTTGATTTTTAGTAAACGTACTTGAGGTTCCAGTTAGGCATTCTTTAAAATAATTCCAAGAAGTAATACCTGCAAGGTTAAACAAAAAGGCTGGAATACCATCCCCAGTTGGGATATTGGCTAAATTATTAAATATAAGCGTAAAAATAACTGATGTAAATAATGGCTGAATGACATACCATAATGGCCCTAGAATGGTTTGTTTATAAACCGTGACAACATCCCTTTTAACAAAAAGCAATAACAAATCCCGATACCTCCAAATTTCCCTGAAGTTGAGATTTATCAACTTTTGTTTAGAAGATATTGTATATAACCATGTATCTTCTGTGCTATTATTCAAAATAAAATTATTTGTTATATAAATTCTCTTATGGTTCTCGATACATTTTTAGATTATTCCATAATCTAAAAACACTCGAACTGACATCATTATTTAATAAAATTATCCCATGTAATTTTTAACCCTTCCCTAACTGTAAATTCAGGTTTGTAATTTAATATTTTCTTAGCTTTTGATATATCTGCCAACGAGTCCCTCACATCTCCCTGTCTGCTAGGCCCATAATTAACAATGATATTTTTTTCTGCAGCTTGATTTATGTTTTCCCACAAATAATTCACGCTTATACGTTCTCCACATGCAATATTAAATACCTCATTGGCTGCCGCTTTAGACGCAAAAAATCCCTTGATATTAGCCTGCACAGCGTTCTCTACAAAGGTAAAGTCCCGTGTTTGCTCACCATCACCATTAATGGTTGCCGAAGCATCATTATTAACAGCCTCCATAAACAATGGAATTACCGCTGCATACGCCCCCTTTGGGCTTTGCTTTGGTCCAAAAATGTTAAAATAGCGTAAACCAACTACATCTGTATTATAGGTTTTCCCAAAGACATCAGCATATAACTCATTTACATACTTGGTTACCGCATAAGGCGATAAAGGTTTCCCAATATTATCTTCTACTTTAGGCAATGCTTTACTATCGCCATAGGTTGAACTAGAAGCGGCATAGACCATCCGCTTGACGGTTTCACTTTCTTTAAGCGCTACCATCATATTTAAAAATCCTGAAATATTTACCTCATTGGTCGTTATAGGATCATTTATCGACCTTGGAACGGAACCCAAAGCTGCTTGATGAGATACATAGTCGATGCCTTTCATAGCTTCTTTACAGGTTTGCAAATCACGAATATCACCTTCAATTAACTCAAAAGCAGGGTTTTCATGAAACTCAATTAAATTTTCTCTAAAGCCGTTTGAAAAATTATCTAGTACACGAACTTTCTTTGCATTATTCTTCAGCAAATATTCAACAATATTAGAGCCTATAAATCCACCACCACCGGTTATTAAAAAAGCTAAGTTTGATAAATCTTCTGTATGATATTTAGTTTTGTACATTATAATCTGGCGTCTATTATTTGTTTTGGTAATAATGATTTTACATCAAAAATAACTCCTATCTCAGACTTTAAACTAGTAATGTCTATCTCTAAAAATTCATTATGAGAAACTGCCAAAATAATAGCATCGTAATTTGGTTTCAAACTTGAAATATCAGTTAGCAAATCTAAATCATATTCGTGCTTAACTTCTTCTTTAGATGCCCAAGGATCATAAACATCAACATTAACATGGTAGGTTTCAAATTCGCGAATAATATCAATCACTCTAGAATTTCTGATATCTGGACAATTCTCTTTAAACGTAATTCCTAAAACCAAAGCATTAGATCCTTTAATTGTTGCTCCCTTCATTATCATCATTTTAACCGTTTCCTGAGCGACATAACTCCCCATGCTGTCATTCATTTTTCTACCTGCCAAAATAATTTCAGGATTATACCCAGATTCAATGGCTTTCTGAGCCAAATAATAAGGGTCGACACCTATACAATGTCCACCTACCAAACCAGGTGTAAAATTGATAAAATTCCATTTGGTGCCTGCAGCTTCTAATACTGCTTTGGTATCGATATCTAAAAGTCTAAATATTTTAGATAATTCATTGACAAAGGCAATATTAATATCCCTTTGAGAATTCTCAATTACTTTGGCCGCTTCAGCAACTTTGATTGAAGGTGCCATATGCGTCCCTGCTGTAATCACAGATTTATATAAATCGTCAACTTGTTTTGCTATTTCTGGCGTTGAACCGGAAGTCACCTTTAAAATTTTTGTTACCGTATGCTTTTTATCTCCAGGATTGATTCGTTCTGGCGAATATCCCGCGAAAAAACCTTCGTTATATACTAATCCAGACTCTTTTGCTAATATGGGCACACAAACATCTTCAGTTAGTCCAGGATATACCGTAGATTCATAGATAACGATATCTCCAGCATTCAATACTTTCCCAATCGTTTCACTTGCTTTAACTAAAGGTGTTAATATGGGTTTGTGCAGATCATCTGTTGGAGTTGGTACTGTAACTATATAAATATTGGATTCAGCAAGATCTTTAGGATTTGATGTAATATATAACCCATTTTCATCATTTAAAACTGATGATAAAACTTGCTTTAGGTTTTTGTCTTCTACTTCTAAAGTCCTATCTGTTCCGCGTCGCAGTTCTTTGATTCTATTCTCATTAATATCAAAGCCTACAACTTGATATTTTTTAGCAAATTCTACCGCTAAAGGCAGCCCTACATATCCCAAACCTATAATGGTAATCTTATGTTTTGAATTCATTCTCTAACTAATAATTGATTGTAATATATACTTCAAATCTAAGTAAAAACTCCAATCTTTAATATACATTTTGTTTATTTCAACTTTATCTTTCCAAATAATCGTTCTATTGTAATTTTCAGGGTCATCTTGCAAAGCCAAAATAGCCTCCTCGTCTTTATATTTAATTGTTGCAGGTCCAGTTACACCCGGTTTTATGCTCAAAATAATCCTATCATTCCCCTCCAAGACATCGGCAAATCCTTCAATATCTGGTCTTGGGCCAACAAAGCTCATGTGTCCAAATAACACATTGAACAATTGTGGTAATTCATCTAATTTAGAACTTCTCAAAAACTTTCCGAAACCCGAAGCACTCTCGTCCAAATGCCCCAAAACATGTTTGCCTTGTCTAAGGGTTCTAATCTTAAAAATCTTAAATAACTTGGCATTTTGACCTACACGTATTTGAGAAAACCACCCTATTTGTTTTGTGTCAATAGTCGCTAATATTAAAAATAACAAGAGTGGAAGAATAAATATGGGCAAAAGTATTAAAGACAATATAAGGTCAAAGGTTCTTTTTATTCTTCTATTTGTTAGGTTTATCAAAAGAGATTTTCTTTATGATTTACGGTTAAAAAAAGATTTAAGTTTCTGTAACTTAGACCTATTATCTTTTTCGTTATGATGATAGCCGTAGCCATACCCATAGCCATAACCGTATCCATAACCATAGCCCTGTTGTTTTTGATGTGTATAGTAGTTTAGCACATAACTTATGTTTTTGACTTCTCCCTTTTTATATTTATCGTTAATCAGTGATAGCATATCCTTTTTGGTTTGATTTTGCCTAATTACATAAATTGTTGCATCAGCATATTCAACCAATTCTATAGCATCGGTGACTAGTCCTAAAGGAGGTGTATCTAAAACTATAATATCATATTGAGTTTTCAATTTATCTATCAATTCATCCATCTTATCATTCATTAACAACTCAGATGGATTTGGAGGGACCGACCCTGAAACAATAACATCTAAATTCTCAATATGTGTTGATTGAATAATATCTTCAAGGCTTTTAGAGTCTATCAAATAATCCACCACTCCAATATCGTTTCTTATATTAAAATCTTTTGAAATTTTTGGTTTGCGTAAATCCAAACCTACCAATACGGTTTTTAAATTGGTCAATGCAAATACAGTAGCGATATTTATGGAGCAAAAGGTTTTACCTTCACCACTAACCGATGAGGTGACCAGTACTGTCTTGGTTCCAGTAATATTTTGCTCTTTATATATAAACTTCAAGCTCGACCGCACTGCTCTGAATGCTTCAGCGATCGCCGATTTAGGATTATTATAAACCGCCA
>Ga0316189_10003789_pt1 | contig 14654 bp, 10 predicted proteins | sample LowCovwburrow_MG_FD_204930 | JGI IMG/M metagenome (GOLD analysis project Ga0316189, IMG submission 204930) | Coastal sediment microbial communities from Maine, United States - Lowes Cove worm burrow | ecosystem: Environmental > Aquatic > Marine > Coastal > Sediment | place: USA: Maine...
TTGAATATTTTGGCGGCGTCAAAATTAACTTCAGGGAAAAAATTAGCTGATGCTCGATTAGGGTCTCTGGCTGTAATTCTGCTTACAGAGTTCGATCGAGTCAACGAAGAAGCGTTACACGCGATAACTCGCAATGACGTTGAGTGTGCACGTATTAAGTTAGCCCATGGGTTGAAATACCCGTTGCTGATGGAAAATTTATTTGTTGCCATTGAACGGTTTTCTCAAGCAAAGCTGCGACTTTCAGAGATGACTGAAAACAGTGTTATGTGGCCAATGGCGAATCAAATGCAGGAATCCGCGATGAAAATCACTCAGCACGCAGTACATCAAGGTCCAATCGATCACTATCGATCGATAACTGAACTCCGAGCGCTGACCTCAGTTATTGACATCATTACGTCAAGCTCAACGGCGATAAATCGTAAGTGCGAATTCAAAATTACTGAAGAAGGTGTAAGTCAATTAAATGAAAGAATTAAAGATCAACTAATGCGTCTCACAAGTTTAGTTTGATCGTAACCCGCAATTATGAATCTACCGGAGAACTCGATATGAAATCGTCATTGCTGAATAATGAGGAAGTCGTTCATGACTAATAAAACATTTGAACAAAAGCTCGTCCTTCGCGAGCAAGGCCTACAGCGTAAAAAAGAAGGGTATGTGCGTGTCATTATGAGAGAATCTGGCGGCAGCCATGAGTTTGTGTGTGAACTTGAAGGCTCTGCTAGATTAAGCCCGCGGTATTTATTGTTTAAGAGTGATCTTGTTACATATTATGTGGATACTTACCCTCAACAGCGTTTTCGGGCTACGCCAACTCTGCGCTCGCATAAGTCGGGCATTAAAGGACGCAGTTTTACCTTGAACTACGATATTAAGTACACGGTAAGCAGTGCTCGCAAGCTCGTTACTAATATTGATAGAGACCCGTTAAATGTCATTGAGTCCGAACTTGTTGACACCTTGTCTGCAAAAATCGAAGCCCTTGATTGGGATGAACTGCTTGATGATCATACCGACATTACAAAAAGGTCCCTGAGTTCCGAAACGCCAGATGGCTCCACTAACCTATGGACATATTTACGCCAGTTTTCCGAGACACTGGGCGTTGAGCTTATTGATATTTCTATCGCGCGAGTGTTGAGTGAAAGCGCCTTACTGCTGGCCAATAAGATAGATGAAGGTGACATAAAAGTTAAATTAAAGGAAATAGAATTAATAAATGACGTAAAGAATCAAGAATGGGAGAACAAACGCCTACTTAAGGAACATGAGAGCGCCAAGCTTGCGCTGGAGGGCCAAAATGAACTAGAACGCATTAAAGTTGGTAACAATATAAAAGTGAATGTGCAACGTTCATTAGAAGATTTTGTAGAGCGCAATATGTCCAAATTTAATGGCATACCGCAACTGGCGCAATTCGTTCGCGAATATAGGCAACAAATAGAGTTAGAGAATTTTCTACCGACCGGCGACAGTACGTCGCAACCGACCTCAAACGCAAATGCGCAGCACTTTTTAGAGCAAACTTTAAGTGATGACCCACGAGAGTTACTGTCTACGGGAAAGCTGAGTAATCTGACTGCACGTTTGGAGATGGCTGTCGAACCAATCAATGATCAGGCTCGACAAAGTAAGCTTTTGTATACAGGACTTTACCTGCTCTCAGTTATTCAACTAGACATGGATAAACCGACTGCATGGCAAAACTTGATTGAAGAGATGAGACTTGATATTCGAGAGCATGCGCAACTTTTAACAGGCACTGGAGACTATGTGTTTCTCAGTAACCTCATTGATTATTGTCAGCAAGATCAAGGAGGGCACGTGTGAGTGAATTAGACGAAGACACTATAGGCCTTGGAATAGAAGAGCCTAAGCAATCTGGAAGTATGGAACTTGATGAGCAAATTGAATCGGGTAGCGATGATCCCATTGATATGAGTTTAGATGAAGAATCGTCAGGCGCAAAACCAACAATCACAGCCGAAACGCATATCGACGGCGGCTCTTCTGTAAGTGAAGTTAACACCGCCGGTACTATTAATCAGTATAACTTCGATGAATTTTCCAATACGAGTGAAAACGGATATCAAGTCAAAAAAGCACTTAGACACAAATACTTCCAGTTGATTAGTTTGCCAGTTCTGGAAAATGAAACAAAGGCGCTGGTCATTGAGAAAAATTTGTTGAATCGATGTTTAAAGATACTTGGCACCCATCGTATTTTATTGATATGCGGTGAACCCAGGGTTGGGAAGTCCAGCCTTGCTCTCAGCTTGGCGAAAGCCTTGATTAATCAGTGTGATGTCAGTGGATTGGAAGTTCGAAAGAAAAAAATTCTTGAAGAACATTTCCGATCTCATTTGAGTGATATTTGCTCTGATAAAAAATTGCTTAAAAACCAGATATTGATATTTTCAGACCCTTTCGTAAGTGTGAATAACGACCTTGCTAAGGGTAATGCTCTGGATGATAAAGCGGTTTTAGGATCACTGATCTCCCAGTTGAAAGAGGCCAACGCCTATCTGATTTTTACCGCTGATCAAGAGAGTGTGAACACCCGTTGGCAACAAATGAAGTTTATAGAGCAAATGGAATTGCCCAGTAAAGCGCATCTTGTGGAGTTTCTGAATCAGCAGTTAATTCAACATAAAAATTTCACGCTAGATGCATCAGTACAATCCCAACTGTTAGAGCACATAGATACATTGCCTAAAATTGCGAGTTTCTCAGAGCGCTTTTTTCCTAGACTAGCTGAAGGGTCTCTGGCATTAGACGAAGCACTGGCAAGATATTTACATAAAGACAATCGCTTTTTACAAGATGTTCACGAACGTAGTGAAGCCTCGTGGAGGCTGTGCTTAGCAGTACTGCTTCTGATAAATTACAGTTCCAGAAATGTGTCCAGCTTGCTGGCACACTCATTAGCTGAAACATTGAGGGTGTATTTTGATTCGTTGAATACGCCCAAGCCGGAATCGTATTCAACACCCTATTTGCTTAGTGATAAAGATTTGCTGAGTGTTGCACGTCTTGAATATCACTTAGGATCTAACAGTGCTGAACCGCTTCTGCGCTTCACGGAATCGAGTTTTCCTGCTCAGTTATGGCAATCGCTAATGCTTAATGGGCATAGTTTGTTGGCTGTATTGAGGCCCCTATTAGAAGATTTACTTAAAAACCGTGACAGTGAGCATGCCGGTATGGCTGCCGCTGCGCTTGGTCGTATTGGGGGGCTATCACCTAGTGATGTGGTGTACCCGCTGATCATTAGAGAATCACGTCGAAAACCAGAACAAGCTTATAAGTTGTTGGCTGCTTTATTCACCGGCATCAGCGAGTGCGATGATACTGATTACCTAGTATCCTCTTTGCGTTTTCTCAAGATTCAGTGTCAAACCAAAGAATACGTTATCACCTACATGTTGGTATTGCGAGAGTTGGGTTTGCAGCGGCCTGAACTGGCCTTAAAATTGATATTAGAAATTTCTCAGCATGTTCTTGGCAAAAAACTGAATGACTTTGAGCGACTCTGGTCAGCTATTGATCAGCAAGTAAACATAACGCAAAAAATAGTCAATAAGAGTAATTTTCAAACGGGTTCGAGTAAGGAAAAGCGTCATGCAAAAGAGGGTCTGTTTAAGCAAGTTGTAAATTCTGAGCTTTTCACCGCGTTTGAGAAAGAAACTTTCTTTGCTGGTTCCTTTGCTTTAGCGGGCTTGAGTTTTGGCTTGGGTACGGTTCAGTTAGCAAATAAAATCCTTATAACTTTACGCCAAAATTTTGAAACAGCGAAGCCGCTGATCGCACTCTATTGGCTGTGCTATGTGTTCGAAAAAATGAGTGAAAATCCACTAGTCGTGGACATTGCTGGAAATGGTAGATCTGTAAAAACAGATAGAACCGTTTGGGAAATGATAGAAAACCCTGAGCAATTAGCCGGATTTGCACACTTTTTGCTTATGTTGGACGAAAGTTTGAAGGAGTACCCTCCAGTCATCGCCGACGATTTACGTACGATGCTAGTTGGGTATGTAAAAGCTTGGATAACCCACGGCGTTAAAACTGAGAGTGGCGAGCGCGCTGTGACAAGTCTACTGATGCAATTGTCCAAGCGCCCTAACTCACAGTTATGGAAAGCTATCCTCGATATGCTAACGTTCGACCAAGACTTTCTCGTTAAGGGTACGCCGCTTTCTAACCTTGCGATTGACATTATAACGAACAGAGGCTCCTAAAGAGAGTCGTTACTTATATGCCATGCTTTTTTAAACCGTTCACGTGCGCGATAGAGTACTCGGTCAAAATGTTCCGAGCTTAATTCAAATTTTTCACATAGCTCAGATTTTGACACTCCTTCAAAGTAGAAGTGATAAATGAGTTGCCTATCGCGTCCAACTTTCATTTGACTCAAAGGTTTATAAACACTTTCAAAAAGTGGTCCGTAGTCTGTGTAGCTGCTGGACAGTGCCTGTCCATCACCGGTTTCTTGGAAGTCGATGTTATCGACGAAGCTGACCTTATTCCTGCTTCGGTAGTGCATTTTTAATTGATTGATACCAGTTTTATAAATATAACCGCCAAGACTGCCTTTATTTAGAAGCTTCGCGTTTCGTATTTTTTGTAAGGTGATGGCCCAGGTTTCTTGAACTATCTCACGGGTTAAGTCTGTGTCCTTTGATTTCGCAAAAACGATTCTAAATAGTTTTGACTGATATCGTTTAACCATGTCTGTTTCAGCCGATTGGCTGCCTAATAATATACGGTCAACCAAAAAGATTGAGTACTCTTCCTCTGTTTTTTCCTGTTGCAGCTTCATTCCTATTTATCCTTTATCGCGTTGGTTATAACGGAAAATAATTGTGCAATAAGCAAGAATGAACACGCACCCCTCATATGAGGGGTACGCGTAATTTTCGTTTTATCTACTATGGCTTACTAAGTTGATAGGGAGAGGTTTTGGTAAATTTTTCCCAACTAATTAATGCAGGTATGAGTAATCTGGGAGTAAATGCGATGAATAAATTAATGTGGCACTTTCGACTTGTGGTGGTTGTGGGTTTCCTTGTTTGGCCAATGAGGCGTTTCTCGTGGTCGCGAAAAATATTGAACCGATGGGAGACGGATATTTGGGCATCGGCTACCTATTGTCGGCCACATACAAACAGTTTACGATCATCCGTAGCTGAGGTGGGCGGGCAATGCGGCTATATGACATGGCCAGCCTTGATCGATAAGAAATATTTTGCACGGCACCTGTGCGCAAATAGCGCTATTAGTATTGATAATTCATCGACTCCATCTTTATCTGAGGTAGCTAAACTCTTTCAGCGAAACCGCTATGCGAGTAGTGATGCTGAACATATGGCTGAAGGTCGCTCGAATGTTTTATTTATGTTTTTTGCTCAGTGGTTTACTGACGGAGTATTTCGTTCTGACCCTAGCGACCCTCGAAAAACAACATCGAGCCATCAAGTAGATCTCGCTCAAATTTATGGTGAGACTGAATCTCAAACGCATTTTTTACGCTCTGGGGTCGACGGTAAATTAAAAACTGAAAGTACCGATAGCGGTGACTATTTGCCTAAGCTGTTTAAACAAGAGAATGATAAGTGGGTATTGAAAGCAGAGTTTGAGAATCTGAACTATTTGCAAGGTAAAAGCTCTATTTTGCGCTTATTGAATGATGATGAACAAGGAGATAAAAAGCGGCGCTCTTTGTGCGCTACAGGCTTACGTTCAGGTAGTTTAAGCTTAGCGAGTGTTGCGATGAATACCTTGTTCATGCGTGAACATAATACTATTTGCGATTACCTCTTAAAGCATTACGATTTTGATGACGAGCGTATATTTCAAACTGCCAGAATGATCAACATCATCGGATTACTCAAACTTGTTATTGGAGAGTATATAAATCATATCGCGGGTAAAGATTATTTTGCTTTGGACGTTGGCTTCGCTGAAAAAAAACGTTGGTATCGCGAAAACTGGATTCCTATAGAGTTTAACTTGCTCTATCGCTGGCACAGTTTAGTACCAGAGTATTTTGCCTATGGTTGCTCAAAAGGAATGTCTTTTATCGTGACAGGCGGAGCTCTTGAAGAAAAAGGATTAGGTAATATTCTAACCGCTTCAGTAGACCAAGTTGCTGGAGACATTGGCTTGGCCAATACCCCCAGTTCACTTGGCATGGCCGATAGAAATATGATTCGGCTAGCCCGAGAGTCAAATTTAGGCAGTTATAACGATTACCGTGAAGCCTTCAAATTGAAAAGATTAAAACATTTCTCACAACTGACCGATGATGTTAATTTGCAAAATAAATTATCTTCTCTTTATGGTGATATTAATAACCTAGAGTTTATTGTCGGCATCTTTGCGGAAAAAAAGTTAGCTAACTCGCTGTTTGGTAAGCTGTTGACCATGATGGTCGCCAACGATGCTTTTACCCATATATATACTAACCCGCTACTCGCCAAACGAAATTATACGAAAGAAAACTTAACGCAAGCGGGCCTAAATTGGATTGATCAAACTGAAACATTAAACGATCTGATTAAGAGAAACGTAAGTGGCCAAGATGAGACTGACTTTGGTTTTAAATTTTTAGCAAAATCCGCGTGTCATTTAGATGATGAGTCTGATGGCGTGTTGCCAGAGGAAAATATAAATCAGGTTTTATGCCCGGTGCTACGCACAGGAATAAAAGAAAAGCGTTTAACGCCAGATCAACACGGATTAGTAAATTCGGATGAATTGAAAGCGTTTCTACGTTATGTGGGCTTTAAAGAAGACTCGTATCTAGTGTCGCTACTAATCCGTTTTGCGGAAAAAGCGACTGAGCGTATTTCCAAGAAAGGACACGTTAACCTTGTAGAGTTCAGCGGTACATTGCAAGACCACGGGAGTTCCTCGGGTATTTTGAATCATCCAGTTGGTTTCAATAAAGTCAGATTAGAGTTTTTAAAATCATTTTCAGATGACAGCGGGCTTTTGCGTGCACGGCAATTAGCTAATGCTACTAAACATTTTCACAAAAACCCAGTGTATAAGTCTTCTAGAATAGGCATGCTATTCCAGCTCTTAGAGCTCGGAAGTTTATTGCATATCTATGGTCGAAAGTCAGGCGTTTGGCAATCACGTTTTCTGACCCTACAAGATATCGATGACCTTTGGCAACGTGGTCGTTTTCCGCTGAGCGGGGTATGTTCGAAAGACAATGCAAAGAGCTATTCAACTATCAAGGCCATAAAGGTACACATGATCATGGTATTTTGGTATGTTATTTTGCGTTAAAGGCATTAAGGGCGTTAACAGGAGCGGAACGTGATTACGATAAGAAATGATGTTAATCATCAAGTCAATAATTTAGTCGGTCTAATTTACGATGCGTCCAGAAATAGTGAACTCTGGCCAATGGTGCAACAACGGATGTGCGCATTATCTGGTGGCTTGGGGTCACACATTTTATTGTTTGATAGTAAACGCAAGCCAATTGAAACCATCATTCATTCCTCTTTAGATGAACGAGCGGCGGTGGCTATGGAGGAGGACTATATTCATTGGTATCACCAATTTGATGATTATCGTATTGAAGCGGCTATTAGTAATGGCTCCGATGTTGTTATGAGCAACGACGAATTAACTCCGAATGAACGCAAAAAGAATTGCCCACTCTATAACGAATACTTTCGTTATTACGATGCCGAAGAACAATTAATTTATGGTAGCCCAATTTCCAATGAATTAGCATTGGCTATTGTGCATGCTAGGCCACGAGAGGCAGGGGCTCATACTGATGAGGAACGGCAATTGTTCCTTTACCTTGCTAATCATATTCGTCGTTCGATGGAGTTACGCCAACAACTTAAGTTGGCTTCATCACTGAATGGAAGTCTGATTGATGTGTTATCGGGAAGACGGCATGGAGCTATTGCCGTTGATCAAAGTGGTTCAATTATATGGGCGAATGATTACGCAAAGACAAATTTGCTCGATAAAAATGTTTTAAAGTATGTGAATGGTCGCTTGTCTCTTGATAACAAAGTGCAGAATAAAGAACTGGAAGAGTTGGTTCAACAAGCTGTCCAACTTAGTACTCAAGGTTACGAACGATGCGGTTTTGCTAAAATTGGGACCTCAGATGAGCCGATGCTATTAACTGTTTTTTCAACATCGGTTGAGCAAGCCATTTTCTCGGATAGCCGCCCCGTTGCTATTTTATTTTTCAGTTTTCCAGATAAAGTTGAGCCGCCTTCAAGGCAACTTATCAAAGACTTCTTTCAGTTGACTCCTTCAGAGGCGCGCTTGGCTTTTGGCTTAGCAGAAGGCAAGCAACTTGACCAGTGTGCAGAAGAGACTTCCATTCGTATTTCAACGGCCCGATCCTGTTTAAAGAGCATAAACAGTAAAATGGGTTGTCATACTCAACATCAACTTGTAAAGAAAATCATGTCTCTTTTGTATTAACTCAATCATCATTTTGGCTTGGCGAATGCGCTAAATATCACCGGTTGGAGTGAGAGAAAGACATTGAATTTGCACACATTAGTCTAAGGCTTATCCATTTAGATATGACCTAATACGGTCGTTACTAATGAGAAAGCTAACACTAATGCTAGAGGCAAAGAGATAATTCCAATGGAAGACAATGTTGATAATGGGCTAGATAAAGTACTAAAGGAGTTAGCCACTCTTAAACAGCAACAAAAAGACTTGTTATCGGAGTATCGGGGTCGTGAAGTATCGTCTAAAAGTGTTGATAGTGTTTCAGAAACAAGGTCTGAATTTATTATTCCGAATGCTGATGGCTTGGACCCTGAACGTGCAGTAAAGCTATTTATCGGTCAGTTTCAAGCGCAGGGAGGTAAGCTACCTGATAACGTAAAACGGGTTTTAAATCCTTACCAAATTGAGGCTGGGGACTTAATTTTGGTTCGACCTCAATACCCAGACACGTTGAGTGTATTTGGCCGTATCAAGTGGAGCCAAGCGGTGGAAATGCAACGTAAATTGAGTGGTGTTTATGATAAAGCGTGCTTTACGCACGCAGCCATATCAAACGGTTACCATAAAATTTACGAATCAGTGCCAGAAAATGGCGTGGTTCGCACAGGGTATTGGCGCTATATGACTGGCGGCTATGAGGTAAAAGTGAAGCGTCTGAAAGGCTTGGATTGGGCGCAACGGCGTAAAATTTCGCTTAATGTATCCAGGGTTGTTGGGGTTACGCAAGATTTTGTTGATTTATCGGCCATTAAGATGATGAGCCAAGAGCAAGAATGGTTACATAATATTCCTGCTTGTATGGGTGGTGATGACGCTTATATTTGCTCCGCTTTGTTTGCTGCAGCCTGTCACAAGGAAAAAGTGAATCTTAACTTACCAAGTTATGGTGAAGAAGTGTCTGTAGTTACACCAGCCAAGCTAAACTTATCCGATGCCTTAGAGGATGTAGAGGCTCAATGGGTGAGTGTCGCTTAAGCGCTGTATGGCAATCACTCTCTTAAAACGCTAATTACCAAAAAGCATTCGGCTTAGTGGCTGATGACCTCGAATAACGTAAATAAAATGAGAGGAGATGCTTAGTTCTGCACTATAGGGGAGTGTTGTATGTCATTACAGCATCTTTAAGGTTAGTGCATTAAACGGTTTTTGGGAGCCATTGTTAGAATGTCAGAGTTGATAATAAAAGAATTGAAAAATAGGCGTAGATACTTGAAAGTTTCTTTTTGGGCGCTGATTTTCTTTTCTTTATTCTTATGTGTTAACCACTATCTACCCTACGATCATTCACAAAAACGTACTCATCTACGTTCTGGCATTCCTGTACAAGTGAGTGCTCCTGACTCTGATTTTCGTGACTTTGAAGTTAGTGAGCAGAGTGAAATTTCCAGCGTTCAAAGTCGCCTAGTCTCTCGATTCAACACTGCATCAGCTGGGCTGGAGAATCGTCAAGAGTATAATCAGTTCGCAGCGTTACTGGCGCACGAAGCTGCCAATAATGGTTGGCCAGAGGATTACAAAATCAGCTTGTTATCTCACGTTATCTTTCCTAAGCAAGAAAACCAAATAAAGGCTGATTACCTAAAACTTAGTAATACGCTGACCGAGTCAGAACTTGAGAGCAATATATTTGACTACATAGTCAACAAAGGCGTGATTGAAGATAGTCGAATTGGGAAATACCGATACTATGGGCTTGGTTTTGCCAGTAAGGGTAATCGACTAATTTGCGTTATATTTTTAGTAAGGCCGATACTTAAGTATGCCGATAAATTTCCCAATAGTGGCGTTGCCAATATGGTGGCTACGTTGGAAGACAATTCTATTAGCAAAATCGAGATTGATCATCACTATTTTACTCGTGGTTGGATGTCTCCGGCTAATGAGGCCTTGACCCCAGTTGAAACTGTCGTATCGGCTGATACCGTGACGTTTCAACTAACCCCGCCTAAGCAAGGGTGGTCAAATATAGAGTTTATTGTTGATGGGGAACCTATTGGTCCTGGCCGTGTATTATTGCCTAACGGGGCTTATAGGAAAGACGTAAAGGCCATCGATGAAAGCACATATTTTGAGAACCAAGAGCGTCTCAATAATGAGTTATTCAGTACTCTACTTGAGCCATCGCCTAGCGCAAGCGATCAGTCAGTATTAGGGCATATCAATAAAAGCCGATTAGAGCAGGGGCTCGCTGCGCTAGTTTTGAATGATACAGCCTCAAAAGCAGCGCAATTACACTGTGATGAAACCGTTGAGCGAGGGTATATCGGTCATTGGGGAAAAGATGGTAGCAAGCCTTATCATCGTTATCACCGCCTTGGTGGGACTGGGGGGGTGAGTGAAAACCTTGCTTGGTTCTGCCAAAGGGCTTATGAAGAGAAGAGTGTTATACCGTGTGATCGAAAGATTGATGCAAGCAAAGAAAATTTGATCATACTAGCGAAGCGTTCTCATGATGCTTTTATGGCTGAACGCCCGCCAAACGATGGGCATAGAACCACGGTACTAAACCCTTATCACACGAGTGTGGGTATTGGGTACGCTATTAGTAAGGGGCGGTTTTCTTATTGTGAGGAATACGTAGCTCAATACATTGAATTAGCTTCTGATATGCAAGCAGCCACCCTTGGGCAGGTGGTGACATTGTCTGGTCGAGTGCTTGACCCTCAGTCGCATGGGGTGTACGCCATTTCCATCACTTACGACCCCCCTCTATCTGAATACTTGGATAAAAACCAGCCAGACAGTTACCCAAATTACGGGGTCGCTAAAGTAAAGAGCTTCGCACCCTGGGAAATTAATTACCAAGCGGACACAGGTAATTTTTCAACCTCATTCAAACCGACTAAAAGTGGGCTGTACTACGTGCAGTATTTCATAAAAGAAGACCCTAAAAATATACCCTACCAACCTTCAGCCTCGGCGTCTTACAACACGGCTGATTCGTTTGTTGGGGGCGCGCAAGTTGTCCGTGTGTCGGACTAATGTTTCAACAATGAGTTTGCCGTTATGACTAAACAGAATAATCATTTCACCTCAGGTCATGCAGGCATTGGTGGTTTGTTTTTTAAATTAGCCCTGATATTCATAGCGCTAGGGTTGCTTCACACAGAGGACGCTAATGCCAACCCTGGAGCCATTGCCGAAGGCTTTGATGTGTTGCTTATCATTGACGACTCTGCCTCCATGGGAACCTTAGCATCTACTAAAAAGAAAACAAGAAGTGATCCTGATGGTCGCCGTTACGACGCCATTAATGTATTGATAAACCAGTTTTATAACGCTTCTCGTATTAGAGACAGAGTGGGCCAGCAAGAATTAGACATACGGTTTTCTATAGTATCGTTTGGATCGTACTCAGGCGTAGTGTCAGACTGGTTTGTCGTTAACAGTAAAGAGCCCCCTAAAGTGCTTTCGTTAAACCCTGTGAATAAAGTCTGGACTGATTTTAATAGCGCATTTGCGCAAGCGATTACACAATATCGAAAAATACAATTCGGCAAGCGCGTTGACCAATCTAACCGCGAACTTAGAATAATCATTTTAACGGACGGTGAACCTTCAACTAAAGTAAATCCAGGAGAGCTTTACAAAGATCCAAAGGTTTGGGCGAGTATGTATGAGCAATTAAACACCATTGATGTGCAAAACAAAAGTTTAGAGGTTTATCTCTTGGCAATGAATAGCCCAGTCAATGACTATTGGAAAAGAGTTAAGGATCAATGGTTGGCGATGGAATCAATACCTGTCAAACCCGTAGTGATTAAAACTTTAGGGTTAACTAACTCACAGCTGTACTCAATTCTTGCTGAGGAAGTGGTAGAAAAAATAACCCCAGTGGGCTATCTAAAACCTGATACAGACGGCCGTTTTACCGTCTCTTGTTTTCAATCGACCATGAGCGTAGAGGTCTACTTCATGGATAAGCCCAGCGAGGTTAAGTTACGAGCGCCAGATGGCCGCTTGATTCAACCAATTACGCAGCCCCGCTATATCAACACCTCAACATACATGCAGTTCGATATTGACCAACCGCAGAGTGGTGAATGGCAATTCGTTAACTACGACGAGGGGTTTTATCAATCAGGCTATACCGTGATCCCCTTTGCCGTCGAGTATGACTACCCCGGTGCCAATGGTGAGTTATTGCCAACAGCAAATAAAGTCAAGATGAGACTGAGTAAAGGAGGCGCACGCTTTACTGAAGAAGAGATCAATGACTGTGATGTGTCAGGCGCCATGATTTACCAATATAGCGCTGAAGCATCTACATCGTTACCTTCTGCTAGCGCAACAACCACACAAGGCACACTGGCATTTAAGCATGGTTTAGATAAGATCTCTGGCGACCTAATCCTCGAGTCTGAACAGCCCTTTAAAGCCGATGTGCAGGCTCCAACGTACCTCTTTAACTTTAACTTGCTGTCAAAAGGCGAGTCAGTATTTAAAGACAGCCGAACATTTCAGTTATCGAGTAAGACACTGTTAGTAACCCAAGTACAAAACAGCGCGACTATGGTCTCGGCAAGTGAACTGGTCTTTAAGTTGGATATTAAATTTAAAGACTACGCGGATAAAAGCCTGGTGGACGTGGCGAATATTTTTTCCGATCCAGGTAAAGCCTTAAGCATTAGTGTGCAATGCGGTGACGTTGGGTGTGACAGTTGGCATGGCAGTGCCACCACTGATAAAGCGAATGGTAAAAAGGGCCCAATGATTGTCCCCCTATCCATTGTTGATAGCCAAACGCTGGGAGTGCGCCTTGCTTTGAAAAAACAAGGAAATACTTTGTCGCACCTCTGGAATTTAGCGACAGACGGTTCTGAAAAGCAGATTAAATACCAACTCAAAGCACCGTCTAACGCCAATATTAATGACGACTATGTGTTTATTAAAGGGTCTTGAAAAAGTATCTCAAAGCGCCTGTGTCAGATTTTTAATAGGGTTATTTGAGACAAGTTAAATCCATCAATTGGTAGGGGATAATTAAAAATGGATGTATTTCCAGTCATTAATGACGTTGTGGCAATCACACACAGTGATGGTTTACGAACCACTGCACTGATTCAATTGCTTGGGTATTTTATTGCATTGCCTCTGCTTTTAATTTATCCCATTTTTTGGGCAATTAATTATTTCTTGTTAAACCTGCGTAGCGTTTTTGCTCAGAAAAATTTTTACTTTTCTGTGTATGAACGTCATCTACCCTCGGGAAGTGGTGTTAGGTACAAAATCCCCAATTATCCAGTGCTCTATTTTGGAGATATCGGCCCCAAGTCAAAATTAGAGATATTTCTATTTATTTTTCGACCTTTAAGCTGGCCTACAGTATTTTTGGAAGGAGTTTTACCTTGGTATAAAGGCCGTTTATTGGGGGGCAAATTACCTCCCAATGCCAACCAGTTGCAAGGCATAAAGGTTTCGATTTATTTCTTTTTGCCTTACGTATATTTGACCTTTTATCAAAAAGAATCGCCTTCTGATGACGAAGCCGTGTGGATCAAACAGAAGATCCGGCTAAGCAATAAAAAAGAAACCGAAGTTTTATTCAACACGCTATATAAAATTAGACTTAAGTGGGGTTAAGGCGTGATGAGTGTCGAACAACAAAACAACGTTAAAAATGGGTTGAGCTTACGAAAAGTCGTGGTTTGCATTTTAATAGCGGCTGCGTTTATTTTCTTATTGTGGAACTTTAACAAATACGAATACCTTCAAGACACTAAGACTCAGTTTATATTTTTGTTGCCATTTTTATTTGGTGTTGTATTGGTTATTTTTAACGGCGGCTTTCGTTGGCTTAATTACGGTCTTCCTCTGATTAATCTAGTGGCCATTTATATGTGGTTGTACTGCCTATTTATCTTTACAACAGCCGTGGACAAAAAAGGCATTATTAAAAACGATATTGGAGAGAATGCTTACTTCATTCCTCTTGTCTTGATATCGATTATCATAGTCTTGCTGCTCGAATACGCAGCTTATCTTCTAAAAAAAGATAACCCAATTAATAAGTCTGTACTAGGTTGGTTTAGTTGCACACATTAATTTGAGAGTTTTCGTACTCGTTTGGAGTTTGGTAGTCTAATGTTGCATGGAGTCTTGTGCCGTTATAGTAACGGATGTATTTGTTAACGTCATTG
>Ga0316189_10003790_pt1 | contig 14652 bp, 11 predicted proteins | sample LowCovwburrow_MG_FD_204930 | JGI IMG/M metagenome (GOLD analysis project Ga0316189, IMG submission 204930) | Coastal sediment microbial communities from Maine, United States - Lowes Cove worm burrow | ecosystem: Environmental > Aquatic > Marine > Coastal > Sediment | place: USA: Maine...
AATTTTTAGGATGCGATTGAAGGCCCTGGCTGAAAGCCCCAATTTGTCGATGGCGGACTCCAGCAGATTTCTGGAGGCCTCATCGATTTGACAGTGCTTTTTGATATGGCGGCTGCTCATCTGGGCATTGCAGTAAATTTTGGTGCGCACAAACCGTTTGGTTTGAATGGCGCGGGAGGCGGCTACGCGTTTGCGAATTTCCGCCGAAGACTCGGCATTTGATTCTTGCATCAGGTCTTTGTAAGGTACCGCCGGGACCTCCACATGAAGGTCGATGCGGTCTAACAGCGGGCCGGATATCTTGGAACGATAGCGGTGAATCTGCTGGTAGGAGCAACGGCAGTCATGTTTGGGATCTGCTAAATACCCGCACGGACATGGATTCATGGCTGCCACCAGCATAAAGCTGGAAGGGTAGGTCAGTGTGGTTGTTGCCCGGGATATCGTTACCTTAAAATCTTCCAGCGGTTGGCGCAGCACTTCCAGCACATGTTTTTTAAATTCGGGAAGTTCATCTAAAAAAAGCACACCGTGGTGAGCCAGGCTGACCTCGCCGGGCCGCGGAATATGTCCACCGCCGATAAGTCCGGCATCGGAGATGGTGTGATGAGGTGAACGAAACGGCCGTTTGGTAACCAAAGCCTCGCCTTTTCCAAGCAGCCCGATAACGCTGAATATTTTGGTGGTTTCGATGGCCTCTTTAAATGTCATGGGTGGCAGAATCGTCGGCAAACGTTTGGCCAGCATGGTTTTTCCCGAACCGGGCGGGCCGATCATGACCAGATTATGACCCCCGGCAGCTGCGATTTCCAGCGCCCGTTTGACATGCTCCTGCCCCATGACTTCGGCATAGTCCAGCTCAAATTGACCCTCTTTTTCAAATATGTCGGACACATCCGTCTTTTCCGGCTCGAGGCTGGCAAAACCCGTTAGTAAGGCAACCACCTGGGATAGGGTTGTCACCGGCAGAACATCAATGTCATGGACCACCGATGCTTCGCGCCCATTGTCGAAAGGAACGATAATGGCCTTATAGCCTGCTTCTTTAGCTGCCAGCGCCATTGGCAGGGACCCTCTTACCGGTTTTACTCGGCCGTCCAACGAGAGCTCACCCAGGATGAGATACTGAGAAATAATTTTTTGCGGGATGATTCCGGTTGCCGCCAGTATGCCTAATGCGATTGGCAAGTCAAAGCCGGTGCCTTCTTTTTTAATGTCAGCCGGCGCTAAATTTACGGTAATGCGGTCATCCGGAAATCGATAGCCCGAATTGCTGATGGCTGACTTTACCCGCTCTTTGCTTTCCTTCACCGAGGTCTCCGGTAACCCAACTGTGATGAACGTCGGTAGCCCCGAAGTGATATCGACTTCCACCTCTACCCGATAGGCATCTATTCCAAGAACCGCACTGCTAAGAACTTTGGCCAGCAATTTTACCTCTTAAAACAAAAACTTATGATCTTTTCCCAAAAACTAAAAATCTGAAACTCTTAATCCAAACCGGTGGAAGCTATAACAAATCAAGGTCGTCTAAACAATCTTTTTGTTGACATTAAGGCTCATATGGTTAATCTTTCCAGGATTTATATAGTTTTGATAAGCAAATTTTTTGTTTTTTTTCGACTGCTGGTGTTAACCCAATGTTACAACCTGAGGGATTATCAAAGACCGTCATTGACGATAATACAAATATGGCCATACCCACCCATCAAAGAACCCTGGCACAGGAGGTGAGCTGCTCGGGAATCGGGCTTCATTCCGGCAAAGACGTTCGCCTAAAACTCAAACCGGCTCCGATCAATCACGGAATTAAATTTGTCAGAAAAGATTTGCCGGACAATCCCACCATTCCAGCCCGGTTCAATTGTGTCGTGGACACCAGCCTCGCCACGGTTATTGGAATGGACGGCGCCATTGTGTCAACCATCGAGCACCTGATGGCATGTTTAGCCGGTTTGTCGATTGACAATGTCATCGTCGAGCTTGATTCCTATGAAGTACCGGTAATGGACGGCAGTGCCGGCCCCTTCACCCGGATGATACTGGAAGCCGGCATCCGGCAGCAAGAGGCCAAGCGGCATTTCTTTGTGTTAAAAAAGCCCATTGAGTTAGAGCAGGATGGTAAATTTGTTGGCGCCTATCCGGACACGTCCTTCAAAATTACCTGTAATATTAAATTTGAGCACCAACTCATCGGCAACCAATCCTGTTCGATAGAAGTGGTGGATTACCTCTTTGAACGTGAAATTTCCAACGCACGGACATTCGGTTTTTTGCATGACGTCGAGAATATGAAGCGCTATGGTCTTGCTCGCGGAGGTTCCCTGGACAACGCTGTGGTCATCGATAAAAATGACATCTTAAACGAGGAAGGCTTGCGATTTCGGGATGAGTTTGTCCGCCATAAACTGCTCGATTGCATCGGTGATTTTTCCCTTCTCGGCATGCCGATTTTAGGCCACATTGTAACCATAAAATCGGGCCATGCATTTAATCATGCTTTCCTTGAAAAGTTCTTTAATAAAAAAGCGTGCTGGCAAACCCAGACACTGCCTACTTCCCCAGCCCCTGCTCACAAGACGGTAAAATCACTTGCCATTTAATTCGGTTTCCGATATTAATAAAAGGCGATAGACCGATCTATACCTTGCCGCGATTGAACTCCAAAACCGGACTGAAGAATCTTGTTTCAATTTTCAATTCCGGGTTATCCGGGTTAGGACATTCATGTAAGTATATGGCATTATCTTTAAGGAAACCGATAGCATCTGCGCTCGTGTTGGGGATGCTGGTCCTATGCCAGGTCGTTGCATTTGCGCAGGAGGCGACCCTGACCAACATTACAGTTTCCAATACCCGCGACGATCTTCTTTTATACTTGAACCTGGAGGGCGCCTTCAGTGAAAAATTAAAAAAGGCGATCTTAAGTGGTGTGCCTGCAACTTTTTCTTTTGTAACTAAACTGAACCGGGTTCGAAACATGTGGATCAATCCGGTTATTGCCGATATTAAGGTCCTTCACACCATTAAATATGATAATTTGAAGAAAGAATTCATTGTCAAGCGGTCATGGAGAAATAATGAGCCCGAGGTGACAAAATCTTTTGGCGAAGCTCAAAAATGGATGACCGAGGTCAACAGTTTAAAGATCGTACCGCTGGGTCAGCTGGAAAAGGGACAGCAATATCAACTTAGAATCAAGGCCGAGGTAAGCAAGCAAACCCTTCCTTTTTATCTGCACTATGTTCTGTTTTTCATTTCGTTGTGGGACATTGATACCGATTGGTATAGCATCGATTTCATTTATTAAAAACATAGCTACAATTTCCCCGCAAATATGATGATCAGCAATATCTTCAAAAGGAAAAAAAGCCCTGTTCGAGACGTCGATAGCAGACGTGGACGGCGCGAAGGGATTCTTATCATCGTCATCCTTTTTGTGGTGGCTCTGCTGACTTTTATTGAAACCAGGACCATTCGGTTCGGTGCCGACATTCCCGTTTCAAACACGATCTTGATGTTTATCCTGATCAATATCAACCTGTTGCTTCTGATTTTGCTGATATTTCTGGTTTTTCGAAATCTGGTAAAACTGCTTTATGATCGCCGTCGCAAGGTCATGGGTGCCAAACTTCGAACACGTTTAGTCGTGGCGTTTATCGTCCTTACCCTGGTTCCAACTGTTGTGCTGTTTTTCTTTTCCATCAACTTCATTACAACCAGCATTGAGTTTTGGTTCAACGTTCCTGTCGAACAAGCCCTTGAGAATTCACTGCGGGTTGGCGGCAGATTATACGACCGGGTCGAGCAGAACAATCAGTTTTTTCTTAAAAGAATTTCATATCAAATAAATGCCAAAAATTTGTTGAAGTCGGCCAAAAAAAAAGGCCTTACCCAATACATCCAGGTGGTCCAGCGGGAATTTAATCTTGATGGTGTAGAGGTTTACGCCGCCAATACCCAGCGGATCACGTTTTCATTGTCTTCTGGATTGGAAAACGAATATTTTGGTGTCGTTACCGCGGAAAACCTACAGAAGAACGCTCTTCTCAGCGGTGTTCGCACCATCACCCAGAAAATTCCATCCGGTGAATCCATCAAAACCATCGGTACGGTTCCATTTGGCGTGAAAGCCGCTGATGCCGAAGGATTTGTGGTGGTGACGAGTTTAATCTCGCCGGAGTTACACCGCAATTTGGAATCCATTGCACGGGGATTTGAAGAATACCAGCAAAGCAAACTGTACAAAAAACCAATACAGATCACCTATTACATCTCTCTTTCCATTGTGGCGCTGCTGGTATTGTTCTGCGCAATCTGGTTTGGTTTCTACCTTGCTAAAACCATCAGCATACCTATCAAGGAACTTGCCGAAGGTACCCGCAGGGTTGCCGAGGGTGAACTTGGCTTCACTATTGCTTCCGTTGCAGATGATGAGATTGGAAGCCTGGTTAAGTCCTTCAATAAAATGACCAGAGATCTTAGAACCGGCAGAGAGCAGCTGGAGCTGTCGGCACAGATGCTTAAAGAACAAAATATCGAAATTGAAGAAAAACGGCACTATATAGAATTTGTTCTAAAAAGTGTCTCCGCCGGGGTGGTTACCCTGGATGCCGACGGGATGGTCTCCACCATCAATAAATCCGCTGAGAAGATGCTATGCATCAAATCAGAGGAAGTACTGCAAAAAAGCTTAAATTCCTTGTTAAAAGTTCAGAATCAAGATCTAACCGATGAAATAATGGGTAATCTCTCCCTGGTACGGGATACAACCATCGAGGTACCTTTAAAGCTTATTATCGAAGGAAGACCACGCAGCTTTTTAACAACCTTAAGTGTCTTAAAAGATGATGCCGGACAGCACATGGGTATTGTGATGGTGTTTGACGACTTAACCGAAATGGAAAAAGGACAGCGTATGGCCGCCTGGCGGGAAGTTGCCCGCCGGATCGCCCATGAGGTGAAAAATCCCCTTACGCCGATCACCCTATCAGCCCAGCGATTGAAACGCAAATATTCCAAGCAGCTTAATGAACCGGTGTTTGATGAATGCACCCAGACCATCATTGATCATGTGGATTTGATACGAAATTTGGTGAACGAATTTTCATCCTTTGCGCGCTTCCCGAGCGCCAACCCCGAACCATGTGAGTTACCTCCTATAATTGAAGAAACGGTCGCCCTATACCGTGAAGGACATCCCAACATTAAATTTGAAATTAAGAGTTCAAGCGATATTCCACCACTGAATCTCGATCGCCAGCAGATCAAACAAGCCCTGATAAACTTGATAGATAATGCCATCGGAGCCATTCAAGTTGAGGGTCTAATTTCCTTTGCCGTCTCGCATGATCCTATTCTAAAACGGATTCGGCTAGAAGCAGCCGATAGTGGTTCGGGGATTTCCAACGCGGATAAAACACGCCTGTTCGAACCTAATTTTTCAACAAAAAAGTCCGGAATGGGACTGGGACTTACCATTGTCAGTACGATTATCGCCGACCACAATGGTGTTATCAGTGTTCAGGATAATGTTCCCCGGGGTGCTAAATTTGTTATTGAGTTGCCGGTGTGATCCGGCAGAGGACATAGGGCAAAACGCATAGCGCAACAGTCGCCACTTCATACCCTTTGCCAGATGCACCATACTTGCTAGTTAAATGCTAACTATGTTAAATTTAATGCAGTGTAATTGTAATATTAACTTTGTAAGGAGCAACATCTTATGTTTCCCTCTCTTTTAATTGTTGATGACGAACCCTCCATCCTACAGAGTTTGGGTGGTCTGCTTTCAGATGAGGGTTTTGAGGTGACCACGGCTGTAAATGGTTACGAAGCCTTAAAAACGATTGATGAGGAATCTCCCGATCTCGTATTACTCGACATTTGGATGCCGGGAATCGACGGTATCGAAACACTGAAGGAAATCAAAAAAGAAAACCCGAATATACAGGTAATTATTATTACAGGACATGGAACCATCGAAACCGCCGTTAAAGCGACCAAACTAGGCGCGTTTGATCTCATCGAAAAACCGCTTTCAATTGATAAGGTGATCGTAGCCATTAACAATGCCCTGAATTTCAGACGTCTCGAAGAAGAAAATAAATATCTGCGAAAGAAAACGCTGGAAAAAAATTCAATCAATGGGAACAGCCCAAAGACAATCGAATTGAAGAATAATATCGCAAAAGCCGCCCCCACTGACACCTGGATATTGATCATCGGCGAAAACGGCACGGGAAAAGAACTTGTGGCACGAATGATACACCATCTGAGCCCCCGGGCCGATCAGCCGTTGATTGATGTGAGCTGTGCAGCGATTCCGGAAAATCTGATTGAAAGCGAGCTGTTCGGTCATGAAAAAGGGGCTTTTCCGGGTGCAGCCTCAAAAAAGATCGGCAAATTCGAACTGGCCAGCAACGGCACTATTTTTCTCGATGAAATCGGAGATATGAGCCTTAAAACCCAAGCTAAGATTTTAAGAGTACTTCAGGAACAAAAAATTCAGCGTGTGGGTGGTAGTCGGACGATTAGCGTGGATGTTAGGGTCATTGCGGCCAGTAATAAAAATCTTGAGGAAGAGATTGAAAAGGGTCGGTTCAGAGAGGATCTTTTTTACCGCCTGAATGTTTTGCCCATCAATGTACCGCCCTTAAGACAGCGGGTCGATGATATTCCCGTGCTGGTAGAAACTTTTCTGGAAGATTTTGCGATCCAGAATCGCGACAGAAGAAAAAAGATAACCTCTGATGCACTTGGGATCCTGGGCAAATACACCTGGCCCGGAAATGTCCGGGAGCTGAAAAATCTAGTGGAGCGCCTGGCCATTTTGGTGGATGCCGACGCTATTGACAGCCGGGATATACCGGATGCATATAACCCGGAAGCCAACTCGGAAAATGATTTGACCGAATATCAATTTCTTAATTTTGATACCTTTAAAAAGGCCAGATCGGCTTTTGATCAAGCGTTTATCACCCGAAAATTGATTCAGTACAGGAACAATGTCACCAAAACAGCCGAAGCCATCGGCGTCGGTCGCAGTTTTTTGCACAAGCGAATCAAAAGTTTCAAAGACAGCAGACTTTAAGCTTTTATCCCAATTTAGCACCTATCTATTAAAATCGCATTATATTTTCGCAGAATTTACTTAACCAAATACTTTCGCCACCAAAGCACCTTTACACGAAGTTAATCTATAATAAACAGTTATGTTTGTACCTTTGTGGCTATTTTACCCGGTTTATCCGGGCTGAATTTAAGTAATTTGGGATTTAAATGGTTTTACGAATTATTGCAGGAGAGTTCAAAGGCAGAAGGCTTCGGTCGGTTCGGGGTAATAAAACCAGACCTACGGCCGATCGAATTCGGGAAGCGATTTTTAATATCCTTGCTTTTCAAATTCAGGATACCACGGTCTTGGACCTGTTTGCCGGAACCGGTGCTTTTGGTATCGAAGCACTGAGCCGAGGCGCCAAATCGGTTATTTTTGTAGATGTCGATAGTGATACAATCTCCGTATTGCGAGAGAATATTAAAACCTTTTCCCTTGAAAGCCGGACTAAAATTTTTCGATGGGACCTCACCCGTAACTTAAACTGCCTGAGTTCATTGCAATCCGCCTTTAACCTCATATTCATGGATCCTCCTTACAATAAAAATATGATTGAAACCACCTTATTTAATCTTCATTGCAGTCAATCCATGCAGAATGGTGCCAGGATTGTTGTTGAGCATTCTTTCCTGGAGCCGGTTTCAAAGAGTCAATTACCTTTTGAAATTTCAGATCAGCGCGGATATGGGAAAACCCTTGTTTCATTTTTAAATTATATGATATGAGAGGCGGGTTTCGAGCTGGATTACAAACTGCTTCCAGATTGGGTATATCGGGCATAATTTTTAAAAGGACTTTAGACATGCAAAAAATAGCCATTTATCCCGGCTCTTTTGATCCTGTTACCAACGGCCATCTGGACATTCTTGAAAGAGGACTGAAACTTTTCGACAAAATAATCGTCGCCATACTGACCAATCCCGGAAAAAAATTTCTTTTTCCCCTCGAGGAACGTCGAGAGATGTTGGAGGTGAGCATGAAACGCTTTTCCAATGTCGAAATTGATACCTTTGATGGACTTACGGTGGATTATGCCAGCCAGCGAAACGCTCAAGGCATTCTTCGCGGACTGCGCGCACTGTCGGATTTTGAGTATGAGTTTCAGATGGCGCTGATGAATCGTCGGCTCAATCGGGAAGTTCAAACGGTATTTTTGATGACCGGTCTGAGATGGATATACACCAGTTCATCAATTATTAAACAGGCCGCCCAGTTCGGCGGCAGCATCAAAGGTATGGTACCGCCCCTGGTGGAAAAGAAAATCAAAGAAAAGTATCGGCAAATTTCCGTATAAAACAAACAATTAATAAAATGCGTTAAAGTTTAGCTTTTAGACACAAAATAATTACGAGACCATTATCGCAAAGTCGAATTGTGCCCTTTAAAGCCTTCCACACACTTCTAGACCTCTGCTTTAGCCCACCTTTCAATAACCAATATTCCTAAGAATCCTGCTGTCATAAGGGCTATCGCGAAATAAAATTCACTGCCGAAAGCATCCGGGATGATGGGTCGACCCCAAATTACATGGGCCTTTCCTCGGATTACCTGGGTTTCAAGAATCTCCTTCCATGGCCAGATTTTCATCAAAGAACCAGTAATAAGACCGGCTAAAAATGCGAGGGTCAAATTATGAAACTTTCCAAGCAAGTAGTTCAATACTCTGGAAAATCCAGCCAATCCAACGCCACACCCGAGACAAAAAACCAGAATTACGATGATATTTTGCGCCAGAAAAGGGTTTTTCAATGTTGCGGTAATAAATTCATACTTTCCTAAAATCAGCAAAATGAACGCACCGCTGATTCCCGGCAATATCATGGCACAGATGGCCACGACACCGCAAAGGAAAATAAACCAATGCGTTTCGGGAGTCTTGATCGGTATCAGATTTACAATAACGGCAGCCGCCAATATCCCGGCAAGAAAGCAAATACCGGCTTTTCCCAACCAATTGGTGACTTGTTTTCCGACAACCAGGATTGACGCCACGATGAGACCGAAAAAAAGACTCCATGTCGGCACCGGATGGTGATGAAGCAGATAGTTCATTAGCTGTGCCAGGCTTAAGACCGCCACAATGATTCCGGAAAACAGGGTCAATAAAAAGCGGATATGGACGTCTGCAAGTGCTCCTTTGATATCAAGGTGAAATATCTTTCGAAACATTTTTATATCCAATGACCTCAGGGCGGCTATCAAATCCTCATATATCCCTGTAATCAAGGCAATAGTACCCCCGGAAACTCCCGGAATCACATCCGCTGATCCCATGCATATACCTTTTAGAGCAAGGGAAACTGCTTTTTTGACAGATACCGGACCCGGACTTTCAAAAAATGCAGCTTTCCATGTACCGATGAATTTTTCTTTCATAAGTATTCAATATTAATTCAAGCTTCCTTCCATCCATGTTTCCCAACGAGTTTGACAAAGCGGCATCCGCCCAGATTGGTTTGCCGGATGTTTTGATCATCTCGAAAAATTTTTATGAGTTCTTGAGTATGCTGGTTGCCGACGGGAACCACCAGCCGGCCGCCTTCTCCCAACTGATCAATCAACACGTCAGGAATCTGCGGAGCACCGGCGGTCACAATAATACCATCGAAAGGGCTTTCGTCTTGCCATCCCTTGGTTCCATCGGCATATTTCATGACGATATTGTGATAGTGAAGTTTGTCAAAAAGATTGCGCGTCTGCAAATAAAGCGAATGTTTGCGTTCAATGGTGTAAACACGATAGACAATTTGTGCAAGGATGGCAGCTTGATAACCCGAACCGGTGCCGATTTCTAAAACCCGGTCATCTTCACCGAGATCCAAAGCCTGGGTCATTTCCGCCACAATGAATGGTTGAGAAATGGTCTGCTGTTCTCCAATCGGAAGAGGATAATCACCATAGGCCTGGTCTCTTAAGGCCTCGCTGACGAAAAGGTGGCGGGGCACTCGACGAAAAGCGGCCAGAACCCTTGGCGACTTGATTCCCCGTGCTTCAATCTGGTTGCGCACCATTTCTTCTCTCTGGCGCGCGTATTTGATAGATTCTTTGTCCATCGCTTGGCTTTCTATCAAATCAGAAAGCTTCGGTCAAGATATCTGCCATTGTAAAATTAATGATTTATAACACAGGACGAATTGTCAGAGAGCACCGCAGTAATTAAAAAGCCCTTGATTTTTTTGGATAAACTAGTAAGATAGGTCTTAGGTTAGATCCCACTCTTTGCAGACGCTGATATGAACAGTACCAAACATCTCGCCATATCCATCGCGCTATCGCTAATTATTATATTCTCCGGCACAGCTGGCTATATGGTCATTGAGGGCTGGAGATTTTTAGATGCCCTATACATGACAATTATAACCATTTCTACAGTCGGCTACCGGGAAGTGAATCAGGTCGGAGACCTAGGTCGTATTTTTACAATAGTTGTTGTTTTTACCGGGGTGGGGTTTTCGCTGTATGTTGCAGGTGCCGTAGTACAGTTCATGGTTGAAGGGCGAATGAGAATAATATTAGGGAGACGAAGGTTGGACAAAAAAATTGACCGGCTAAAAAACCATTATATTGTATGTGGATATGGACGCATCGGACGGGTCCTCTGTCGCAATCTCTATAGAAAACCGTATGATGTGGTGGTTATAGAGAAAAATACCGACCTGATTCCGGTGATGGATGCGGATGGGATTTTGTATATTTCTGGTGATGCGGCAGATGAAGCCTGCCTGATCAAAGCCGGCATCCAACGGGCAGAAGGGCTGGTTGCCGTTTTGGCCACTGATACGGACAATGTATTTTTAGTCTTGACAGCCAGGCAACTTTCGCCGGAACTAAAAATAATAGCAAGGGCCGGTCTGGAATCTTCAAAGAATAAATTGAAGGCGGCCGGAGCAGATTCAGTGGATTCGCCTTACGAAATGGGAGCCGCCAGTATGGCCCAGCGGATCATTCGCCCGACGGTTACCAGCTTTTTAGATCTTGCCTTTGCCCATAAGCGCAAAGACATCCTGATGGAGGAAATCCCCGTTAGCAATTTATCAAAGTTGGTTAACGTCCAGCTGAAGGATTCAGGTATCAGGCAAGATTTTAATCTCATCATTATTGCTATCAAAAAATTGGATGGTGGTATGTTGTTCAATCCCTCTTTCGAGGCAGCGATCATGTCGGGCGATACAGTCATTGCAGTCGGGGAAGTGGAAAATCTGCAGAAACTTGCGAAGATATTGAATCCATAGAAAAGGGCAGCCGGACGCCTTTCTTTATATTTTGTAGATAATCCGCTTATCGGTTATGATGATATCCACATGCTTGTCGTGGGATTCCATTGGTACCTGGGGGATGATTTGCTCTTCTAACGTCAGGGCGACCTTACGGGTGGTAATGGCCAGCTTAGGAATAAGGCGGTCGTAATATCCTCTTCCCGTACCAATGCGTCCGCCTTTTTCATCAAAAGCAATCCCTGGAATTATGGCGATATCGATACGGTCTATGGGTACTATTTTACAACAATCGGCCTTCGGTTCAGGCACTCCTCTTGGGCCGGGTTTTAATTCTTGCGAGAATTTGTCGACTTTCATCAGTTCCATTTCAAGCGTTTTGGGATCAAAAGCCGGCAAAACAACTATTTTGTTATAGCTGTACGCTCGTTTAATTATATTTTTAGTTTGAACTTCATTATCACCGCTAACGTATAATAGGGCAATTTTAGATTCCAGAAAGTTCGCAAATTCAAAGAGCCGGTCTTCGATTGATCTGACTTTAATAGCTATGTCACTTTCAGAGAGTGTGGAAATTATTGTGGCAATTTCTTCTCGAATCTGAATTTTTGCGACATCAATTTCTTCCATCCGATTTCTCCCCTGCAAAGTTAGGGTGAATTTTGAATATCCGGTCAAACGGTGCTACCCTGCAATTACCGTTGACTAAATGACACGCCCGTGCTATTGGCGGCTTGTTTTAAAGATCCCAATTAGCTATGATATATTTTGGATTGTAAAGATAAGGATATATATGCTGGAAATCAAGTTTGTAAGGCAAAATTTATCGACAGTTAAGGCGGCAATGGTGGCACGGGGCCATAATGCCGAGTTTGATACGTTTGAAAAAGGTGATGACGAACGCCGAGAAATTTTACAGAAAATTGAATCGCTGCGACATCAACGCAATGTGGTTTCCGACCGAATCGCTAAAATGAGAAAGGCCGGTGATAACACTGAAGCCATAGTGGTTGAAATGCGCGCTGTATCGTCAGAAATCAAGAAATTGGATAAAAAATTATCCAATAATCAGCAAATTATTGATACCTTCATTTTAGGACTGCCGAATATTGCGCATTCTTCGGTTCCCTTCGGTGCTGATGAAAAGGACAACCCGGTCGTCAGAAAGGTTGGTACACTGCCGGAATTCTCGAATAGTCCTAAACCCCATTGGGAAATCGGCAGCCGTCTTAAAATACTTGATCTGGATAGGGCTTCAAAGATTACGGGTGCACGCTTCCCGCTATATTTTGGTGCTGGCGCCAGACTGGAGAGGGCCTTGATCAATTTCATGCTAGATACCCACATTAATGAGCATGGTTATCAAGAGGTACTCCCACCCTTCATCGTTAACCGGCAGTCCATGACGAACACTGGGCAGCTTCCGAAATTTGAAGAAGATCTTTTTAAGTTGTCTGGCTGGGACTATTTTTTAATACCGACGGCTGAGGTCCCGGTCACCAATATTCACCAGGGAGAAATCCTAGATGAAGATCTTCTGCCGATTTACTATACGGCTTACACGCCGTGCTTTCGATCGGAGGCCGGCTCTTACGGAAAGGACACCCGGGGATTGATTCGCCAACACCAGTTTAATAAAGTCGAGATGGTTAAACTCAGCGACCCGGAAACCTCATACGATGAGCTTGAAAGCTTACTAGCTAATGCCGAATCAATTCTGAAAAAATTGGATATCCCCTACCAGGTGGTTGAACTGTGCACCGGAGATTTAGGCTTCTCAGCGGCCAAAACGTACGATATAGAAGTCTGGATGCCGGCTCAAAATGTCTATCGGGAAATATCATCCTGCAGCAATTTCGAGGACTTCCAGGCGCGGCGTGCAAATCTCCGTTTCAAGTGCAAAGGGCAAAAGGGCACACGGCTTGTTCACACTCTGAACGGCTCCGGTCTGGCCGTAGGACGGACGGTGGCTGCCATACTTGAAAATTTTCAACAGGTCGATGGCTCGGTGATCATACCCGAGTTATTGAGACCTTACATGGGAGGCTTGGATAAAATAGCACCATGAAACCGCATGATTTCCCTGAAGATATCCGTCCCTACTTGCAGCCGTCCCACACAGGTAAGCTGATCTATCGTTGTCTGGGTTGTAAACGGGAATATGGTATTGATCGCTTGGTGTACGTATGTCCGTCGTGTGGACAGGTTTTGCTCATTTACGATCAAAACTTCTCTCGCTTAAAAGACATTTCGGGGACCCTTTGGCAGCGCATATTTGACCATCGGAGGATGCTCAATGTTCCTGCTTTGAAAGGCATCTACCGGTATCATGAATTCATCGGACCCGTTATACCCTTTGAGGCTGTCATTTATTTGGGAGAAGGTCATACGCCGATGGTGGAAGCCAATTTGGCCTTACAGAAAAAGATCGGTGTGCGCTTTTTTTTTAAAAATGACGGCCAGAATCCCAGCGCCTCTTTTAAGGATCGCGGGATGGCCAGTGCCTTGAGCTACATAAATTTCATGGTTCAAAAAGGCCAACTTTCAGATGTGCTGGCCATTTGCGCATCCACTGGGGATACGTCGGCCGCTGCCGCCCTTTACGCTTCATACTTGCAACCGCGTGTCAAATCCGCTGCACTCCTGCCCCATAAGAAGGTGACGCCTCAGCAGCTTTCTCAACCCCTGGGAAGCGGGGCTTCGGTATTTGAGATCCCCGGCGTTTTTGATGATTGCATGAAGGTCGTGGAAGCCCTGTCCGAAAGTTACAATGTAGCGCTGTTAAACTCAAAAAATGCCTGGCGGATTTTAGGTCAGGAATCATATTCCTACGAAATCGCACAGGACTTAGAATATGATCTGTCCAATACCGTGGTGGTGCTTCCCATCGGAAATGCAGGCAATATAACTGCAGTCATGAGTGGTTTTTTAAAGTTCTTCGAAATCGGTATAATCGGGGCCCTGCCAAAGATTATCGGAGTTCAGTCCGAACATGCCAATCCTGTATACCGATATTATCTGGAACCCGATGCCGACAAACGCAAATTCGTACCGGTTACCGTCAAATCCAGTGTGGCCCAGGCGGCCATGATCGGCAACCCGGTTTCCATGCCCAGGGTGATTCATCTCGTCAAGCGTTATAACGAGTCGGCCGGACATTGCAAGGTCTTTTTTGTTGATGTCAGCGAGCAGAATATTATGGATTGTGAACTTGCAGCCAACCGCAATGGTCATATTGCCTGCACCCACGGCGGAGAATCCCTTGCCGGACTGCTAACTGCCAAAGAGCGGGGAATCATAGACGCACAGGATATTGCGATA
>Ga0316189_10003791_pt1 | contig 14650 bp, 11 predicted proteins | sample LowCovwburrow_MG_FD_204930 | JGI IMG/M metagenome (GOLD analysis project Ga0316189, IMG submission 204930) | Coastal sediment microbial communities from Maine, United States - Lowes Cove worm burrow | ecosystem: Environmental > Aquatic > Marine > Coastal > Sediment | place: USA: Maine...
ATCCGGCGTGTTGTATACATCGACAGTGCCAATAACTTCACCACTGCCATTATCACTGACCAGATCAGCTGTATAGAGTCCAGGGTCAGGGTGACCATAATATGGTCCTTCAGGTCCCTGACATTGAATCTCTGATACGAGGGCAAAAACTGGTGCAGCAATGCAAATAAGTAGCGCTGCGCAAAGCGCAGTCCAAACCTTGGATTTCATATTCATCTCCTTCGCATTAACTCACGTAACAGAAATTACGTGAGACTCCATCGCTGATTGACTCTGTGCTTTCTCTTATCGATTTATGACAGCTGTGTCTGGATGGAATCAGGAACACTATATAAGAAGCAAAATTAAGGGAAGCTTAAGGCGTTCTTAAGCTTCTGTTAAGGAAAGGAGTTTCTGTAAGAGAAGATTCACGAAACCTTAGCAGAACCTTAAAGCGGTCTTAAGCTTGCTTTAAGAATCGGTATGGTACGTTTCAGTCTCAGAGCGATTCATAAGCAACTTCCCGGTACCCCCGTAAGTTGCTTGCAGACCAGATACATGACCGGGCACCTGGACTTTAAGGTGGATTTTCGTGGGCTTTTAGACCCTGGTAGCGAGGAGAAAAGGCACTTTCAGGGACACGTAAAGATCGTAAGGCAGATTATAAGGAAAATGGTCTGCGCCTCCCCGGTGGGTACATTGACACAAGGGTTTGTTGGGAGCAAAGGCCGTGAACAAAAACCTAAACCTTTTGATTCTGATAACGACACTTTTGTGTCTTGCATGTGGCACGAGTGCCTGGGCAAAGGACGATGCGAGTGCATGCGTCGAGCTCGGCGCCCTGGCCTATAACGACTGGACCAGTGTTGACGCGGGTGGCAGCGGCGTACCAGCCGGTGAGCCTTACAAAGATTATGTTCGCTGCAAATCCTGTCATGGCTGGGACCGCCTTGGAATGAAAGGTGGCTACGTGCGTCGCACACGCAACGCCGAGCGGCCAAATGCCGGTTATGGTGATATTGATACCACCTCACGCGACATTGCGCCGGGCATGGGTGACTACTACCACATCAGGGCGTCGGAAATATTGCATGCCGGTGTCGGCCGGGCTTATGAAGACGGTTCCGGTAGCTGGGTACCACTTGCAGTGGATCCCACAGCCCATGCTGCAGGCTTCACCCTCGGCAATCAACATCCTGATTTCTCTGCGACCGGCGTAAATAGTGGTGACAAACTGCCAACCCAGGAACAGGTCGATTGCATTGCCCTTTTTGTCAACTATGGTGATTCGGATCCCAAGTTCTACTTTTTTGGCATTGATACCGCGGCTAATCCTGTCTGGTACAACATCCACCCGGGCGCAAGTGCGCCGGCAGGTCAGGTCTTTTACCAGCAGAACTGCGAGGCTTGTCATGGTGACCCTGCCGTGGATTTCAACGGTAACAACGGTGGCAAACCGGAAGGTGGAATGCTGGCTTACCTGAGGCAGGATGGCAAATTCAGTGAATTTGTACACAAGGCCCGTTGGGGTATACCCGATACCATCATGACCCGCGCGACCATTGGTATACCAAACTCCCAGGACATGATTGACGTGATGCTGTACCTGCAGGAATCCATTACGTCTGCTTATATCGTCAACAGTAGCATCAGCGGCACCTGGTATGACCCGAACCGCAGTGGTGAGGGGTTCATGATTGATGTCGCCAGAGATGGCATCGTCGCTGTGAGCTATTACACCTATGACAAGCAGGGCCGGCAAATGTGGATCATTGGAGCCGGTACGGTGGACGGAAATGTATTTAATGTTGATTTTGAAATAACAGATGGCGGCACTTACGGCGTGGGCTTCGACCCCGCATTAGTTAACCACTACCCTTGGGGGACAGGAAAATTCACCTTCTCTTCATGTTATGCCGGCAAGGCGGAAATAACGCCCAATGAAATCTACTCAGCCGAATTTGAAGACCTGGTGATCTATCTGTCCCGTCTCACGCCTCCGGCAAGTTGTGGAGATGAATAGGCTTAAAAGAACCCAAAGAGACACGCATGGACATCCCCCGTCCGTGACATTCGGTCTCCTCGCAGTCAGCGACCAGCACCAGTTGGAATGCTGACGACGGCCGGGCGCCGCGCACCCCCCGCGCGGCGCCTTTTTTCGACAAAATCATCAATTTGGTTTGTTCGTTTTTAGTGCGGGTGAACTACTTTGTGCCAAACAGCTCCACTTCGAAGATCAAAGTGGCATTGGGTGGGATTACCCCTGATCCTTTTTCACCGTAGGCCAATTCGGGTGGAATCAGGAATACAAACACACTGCCGGTCGGCATCAACGGAATACCCTCTTGCCAGCCCTTGATGACGCTTTTAAGACTCAGCTTCACTGGCTCGTCTTCCGAAAATGATGAGTCAAACGTAGATCCATTGAGGAACAGGCCACGGTAGTGCACGGTCACTTTGCCTCTGGGTTTGGGCTTACGACCCTTGCCCATGATCAGAATCTTGTACTGGAGGCCGGATTCAGTTTCCACCGCTTCCTGTTTTAACTTGTTCCAATATTTCAGGCCAGCCGGTTCATCGGCCAGCGCAGGGCCCTGGGAAGATAAAAACAAAATGCCTATCAGGATTGACAAGACCTTTTTCACAATAACTCCTGGTACTTTAATTGAAGGCAAAGCATGAAGCATCGTGAATCTTTGCGCCAGTGAAAACCTTTTAAAAGAATGCAGCCTGATCCCTGTCAGGCTGCATGTCGTGAACCCGAAAGGTTTCAGGCGACCTTCTGCTGGGTACTGTCGCGTTGTTTCGACGCCTCCGAAGCTTGATTTTCAGACCGGTGCCGCCAGCTTTTGACTGTTTTGTCGGCATGAGCAAAATCAAGCAGGTCATCAACCTCGCACCAGTCATAGCCCTGGACGGAGCTGATACCAACGATACCAACTGTCGCCAGTTCGTCAATCGCAGACAGGTACCACTGTGCCAGTCCGCCGGGGCTACTCATCAGTCGTTCGATTTTCTTAACAAAGGCTTCAGCGCCCGAGCGATTAAAGATCATCATACCGATCGACTCGCCATTGACGATGTCCCTGTTGAGTTGTTTGCCAACTCGCTTCAACTGTTCACCATCCGCGCTGATTTTCATATCATCGTCGTCGTACTGACCCTTGCGGTCAACCGCCAGCGTAATCGGGTATACCCGCTCACTTGCCAGCAGTTGCGCAAGGGTGGCTTCTTCAAACAATGTATCGCCATTAACCAGCAGGAAGGGCGACCTCATCTCTTTACGTGCGATCCAGGTTGTTCCGAGGTTGTCAGAAACGGCGTAAAACGGGTTATAAAGCGTGCGTACAGTGACGCCCGGGATGTTGATGTCGTTGACCACGTTTCCGACCACCTGGTGGTTAAAGCCCGTCACAACCACAATGTCATCCATGCCATTGGCAGCCAGCGATTCAACCTGGTGTTGCAGCAAGGGTTTGCCATCCAGTATCAGGCAGCACTTGGGCACGCGCTCCGTCAAAGGTAGCAACCTGCTTCCCTGTCCGGCGCTCAAAATAATCGCTTTCATCACAAAATCTCCTTGCCAAATTCACTGCGTATACTAGGTTGGCCAGGTCGTGCCTGCTTGGCATGAAAGGACAATGACTTGACCTTGATATGGCATGGTTTGTGAAACACGTGATGTAAGCTCGTATAGCGTATGCGCGGTGCCATTGCGCACCGTGTTTTTCAAAGCAGGTCTTCGATAAACCACGCTGAAAACGCGTGTCGACCACTGACGTTGGACTTTTTGTAAATGGCCGAGGCCTGCTGACGTACTGTTTTTTCCATCGTGCTGCGCACCGCTGCAATCTCTTTGAAGCTCAGCCCTTTGAGCAGCAACATCGCAACTTCCCGTTCTGTTTGTGTCAGGTTCCAGGTTTCAAACTGTTCTTTCAGTACCAGTGCCAGTTCGTGACGTGCGGTGGCGAGGGCGGGGGGCAGAGGCTGTTCATTTGCTCCGGAAACGGAAGCAAGTTCGGCTTTAAGGCGAATATTTGAGCGACTTTGTCTCCAGATACCGAAGGTCAGGGCGGTTATCAATGAGAAAGAGACTATGGCGATAAAAAGTTCCATCAGAAGATGGGACATGCTGGCCCCTTCACGGTAGTCGTATATGACATCTCCCAGGTTTCCGATGACGACAATGGCCAGAACCAATATGGCTAGAAACTCTTTTATATACAACATGATATAGATTTTAGTCCTAAAGGTGATATCTCGATTTTCATATGGGGCATATGTACCATGGCTATATTGTAGACACTTGTCGGATTCCAGTCTTATCAGGGGTACAATATAGTCGCCTGATTAATCACTTTCTGCGAGTTGGAATGACATATTTCATTGCCGGGCAAAGGCCGGGCCTGTTTCGGAAAATTGTATTCTCCGGCCTGTTAACGGTCGCGATATCCACATTAAATGTCACCTGGGCAATTGAGGCGCATGAAGCTGAAAAATTGCAACTCAATGACCACCTCACACTCTCATCGCTGCTGGATATTACCCTGAAACGACACCCGCATGCCGGTGTGCTCACGGCCCGTGCGGCAAGCATTGATGCGGAAACAAAATATGCCAAGCGCTGGCTGCCGGATACGACGTCACTGACGGGTTTTCATATGTCAGACCGGGCTTTTGACGACATCGGCGCCTATGAGAATGAAGTCGCCCTGTCTTTTCCCCTGTGGTTGCCGGGAGAAAAGAAGGCACAGACCCGATTGGGTGAAGTTTTAAACATCGCGCGTGCTTCAGACGAAGCAGAATTTCGTTGGCGGGTCAGTGGTCATCTAAGACAGCAACTATGGGAATTAAAGTTGGCCGCAAGGCAATGGGAGCTGGGTCTTGAACAGGAACAGCGTTTGGCCGGCGTGCTTGCCCAGGTTACCTTGTTTGCCGAGGCGGGTGAGTTGTCCCGGGCAGACCAGTTGGCAACGATGGAGGAACTGGCCATCTGGAAAGGTGAAACCATGTTGCTTGAAGCGGAATACATGGATGCCATTCGGCTCTACCGCTCAACCACCGGTTTGGAAACCGTTCCCTCGATCATTGAAGAGCCACTAAGTGAATTGCAGGAAATAGGGCAGGAGCATCCGGCTTTGCTCCAGGCCATTAATCACGTGGCAGAATCGTCCGCTACAACGCAGGTGATTCGCGAGCGCAGCAACCTCAGACCCAGCCTGGATGTCTTCTGGCGTGATTTCAGTGGTGATCGGCGCTCTCCGGATGTCGATGCACTTGGTATAGGTTTTGCCATGCCGATTGGAAAGTCCCCCCGGCGTGACCCGGAAGTTGCAAAGGCATATGAAGCATTTGCAATGGCAGAGGCCGAGTTGCTCGAAACAAGACGCGCACTCGAATTACAGCTGCATGAAGCCAACCATGTTTTACATACCACGCGCGAGAGACTGGAAAACTCCGACACCATAGTGAAAGCCGCCACTGAGCGACACGAGCTGGACAAGCTGGCGTTTGAGCTCGGTGAGTTTTCAACCCATGAATGGTTGCGCCGTTTATCCAGGTTCAAGGAAATTGAGCGTTCACACGAATTGTTATTGATACAGCAGGGTGCGGCTATCGCCGCCTACAACCAGGCTGTTGGAGAGTCTTTATGAGGTTTGGGAAGCATCTACTGCTGCTCGCTTGTTTTGTTCCGGTCTTTTCTGTTCAGGCGCAAATGCTGCCTGTCAGCGAGCAGGAGCAGGAATTGCTGGGTATTAAATTGCAAACGGTTACCGCGGTCGATCAGGGCGGTGCAGGTGAGATCACCATGAGGGTGGCTTTTGCACCGGATGGTGAGTGGGCTATCAAGACGCCGTTGGCTGGTATCCTGCAGCGCGTCTTTGTGCAGCAGGGTGACCGGGTAAAGGCGGGTGACTCCCTGGTGGTGGTGCGCAGCTCAGATATGGTGGCCCTGCAGCGGGATTATCTTAAAGCACGCGCCGAGGTTAACTTGCAGGTCTCAAACTGGAAAAGGGATCAACAACTGGGCGAGGCGGGTTCTATTTCCGAGCGTCGCTGGCAGGAGACCCGTTTCAACCATGATACAGCCCAGGCGGAATATGCCGGGCTGCGTGGTCAGCTGATGCTGGCCGGGTTTTCAACTGCGGATTTGAAACGTCTCACCGAGAAGATGGAAATCAGCCCTGACATCGTTTTACGGGCCCCGGTTGATTCTGTTGTTTTGGAAAGACCGGCCATGCTGGGCGATCAACTCAACGGTAGTGAGTTGCTGGTCAAGCTGGGTGAGATGCAGAAGCTGGTGCTGGAAGGAAACCTGTCCAGATCGGATGCCGCTGATCTCACCGAGGGTGGACAGATTGCATTGCAGGGCAATGGAGCAACGGCCGAACTGACCTTTGTCGCGAGCGTGATCGACCCGCAAACCCAAACAGTACACGTACGTGCCCAACCCCACGATGCCTCAGGTCTTCAGCCCGGTCAGCTGACCCGGTGGAATGTACTGTCCGGGGGGTTGCTACTCAAAGTACCGTCGAGTGCCGTGGTCAAACTGGATGGCAGGGATGTGGTGTATTTATCTGTCACATCAGGCTTTGAGGAGCGCGACGTGGAGGTAAAAAGCACCGGTAGCGGTTCCTGGCTTGTGTTGAATGGTCTCGTGGCAGGAGATCAGGTTGCTGTTGCCGGAACTGCCGCACTCAAGGCCATGAGCATGGGTATTGGCGGGGGAGACGAGTAGTGACTCTCGCGGGTCTCGTACGCTTTTCGCTAACCCAACGGCTGTTAATGCTGTTGGTCGTGGTTTTGCTGATTCCGGCCGGCTGGTTTGCATTTACCAATATTCCCATTGACGCATTCCCGGATATTTCACCTACCCAGGTGAAAATCATCATGAAAGCGCCCGGCATGACACCCGAAGAGGTTGAGTCGCGAATCACACGATTGATTGAAGTCGAGTTGCTCGGTGTACAGCGCCAGACCATGCTGCGCTCAATTGCCAAGTACGCCTTAACCGATATCACCGTTGATTTTGAAGAAGGTACCGATATTTACTGGGCCCGGCAGCAGGTCGCCGAACGCCTGGCAGCAGTGGTTGATGATCTGCCCGAAGGGGTCAGTGGCGGCCTGGCACCCATGAGTACGCCGTTGGGTGAAATGTATATGTTCACAGTAGACAGCCCCGAGTTGTCCATCACCGAGCGACGCTACCTGCTCGACTGGGTAATACGCCCGGCATTGCGCACCGTCGCCGGTGTGGCGGACGTCAATGCACTGGGCGGTAAAGTCAAAACCTATAGTGTTAGCCCAAGAGCCGATGCGATGCTGGCGCTGGGCGTCACTACCGGCGACCTGGCAGAAGCGCTCGAAACCAACAACCAGAACGATGGTGCAGGACGTCTGAAGCGGGGCGAAGAGGCTTTACTGGTTCGTTCGGAAGGTGCCCTGGACGGTATAGGGTCGATTCAAAACACGCCAATACGAAGTCAGCAAGGTAAGTTGATTACGATCGGGATGGTGGCAGATGTCACTTTGGGCAGTCTCGAGCGTTACGGAGCGGTGACCGAGAACGGCACGGGTGAAGTGGTTGAAGGTCTTGTTGTGAGTCTTCGCGGTGCCAATGCACGTGATGTCATTACCGGTATTGAGGCAAAACTGGATGAACTGCGTGAAAGCCTGCCTGACAATGTCTCTATCAGTGTGTTTTACAATCGCAGCCACCTGGTAAACAGGGCGGTCTCTACCGTTTCAAAAGCACTGGTTGAGGCGGTTGTGCTGGTGTTGATATTGCTGGGCCTGTTCCTGGGCAATATTCGTTCTGCATTGACCGTCGCGCTGATTCTGCCGCTTTCAGCCATGGTCACTTTTATCGCGATGCACGCGACCGGCATGTCGGCCAATTTAATGAGCCTTGGTGGGCTTGCCATCGCCATTGGTCTGCTGGTCGATGCCGCGGTGGTCGTGGTCGAAAATATCGTGACGAAAATGTCGGGTGCCAGCGGACAGGTTTTACCCCGGTTGCACGTCATCTACCGGGCGGTGAAGGATGTCACCGTGCCGGTCACATCCGGCATATTGATTATCATCCTGGTGTTTTTACCACTACTTTCCCTGCAGGGCCTGGAAGGTAAGCTGTTTAGTCCGGTTGCGCTCACCATCGTTTACGCACTGGCCGGTTCGTTGTTGTTATCGCTCACCGTGATTCCCGTGCTCGCATCATTTTTGATCACATCGGGTGTGCACAAAGAGCCATGGCTACCACGCAAGTTATCGGCGCTTTACGGGCCGATGCTAAATAAGGCGCTGGAAAAGGAGCGGCTTGTGGTTCTGCCGGCTTTGGTGTTGTTAGTGGCAGCGATAGTCTCGTTCCCCTTTATTGGAAAGACCTTTATGCCGACCATGGATGAGGGCGATATCATTGTTCAGCTTGAAAAACTGCCCTCCATCAACCTGGAAACCTCATTGCAACAAGACCTGATGGTTGAAAAGGCACTGATGGAGCAGGTGCCGGAAATCCGCCGTATTGTCGCCCGAACCGGTTCGGATGAGTTGGGCATGGATCCGATGAGTCTTAACGAAACCGATATGTTCCTGGAGCTACAACCGCAGGATGAGTGGCGTATGGACACAAAAGCCGAACTGGAAGATGCCATACGGGTGGTGCTGGAGCAGTTCAAAGGCATCAATTACGGGTTTACCCAGCCAATTGATATGCGTGTGTCCGAAATGTTGACCGGCTCCCGGGGTGATTTGGCGGTTAAGGTGTTTGGGCAGGATCTTGATGTGCTCAACGGCCTGGCGGGCGAGGTGGCTGACGTATTGAGTGGTATCGAGGGCAGTACAGACGTCCTTACCGGTGTAAATGAGGGCATGCAATATATCGTGTTGCGACCCAAGCGTGACATGATCGGTCGATATGGTGTGAACCTGCAACAGGTTTTGGATCATGTGAAGGTGCTGGTGGAGGGCTTACCCGCCGGTATGCTGATAGAAGGCTCTGCACGGGTACCCGTCGTTTTGCGTTATGCGCAAACTGATGGTGACCCGCTGGATAAGTTTGCATCCGAATTGCTGAACCTTCCCGGTGGCGGACATGTATCGCTTTCAACACTGGTTGATGTCGAACGCGTGGAAGGGCCGGTGTCTGTCAAGCGAGAACAGGGCCGGCGTTTTGTCGTGGTGATGTCCAATGTAAAAGACCGGGATTTGGTCAGTTTTGTAGAAGAAGCCCAGTCGAAAATCGGTGATGCAATCAGCTTGCCTACCGGCTATTACATGGAATGGGGCGGCGAGTTTGAAAACCAGCAACGGGCGGCGCAACGCCTGATGATGGTGGTGCCGGCGGCGGTTGTCTTGATTTTTCTTTTGCTTTTTTCAACCTTCCGTTCCATTGTGCAGGCCGGGCTGGTTCTGGCCAACGTCCCGCTGGCCCTTATCGGTGGTGTGCTGGCGCTCGCCATATCCGGCGAGTACCTTTCAGTACCCGCTTCGGTGGGGTTTATTGCCCTCATGGGTATTGCGGTACTGAATGGCGTCGTGATGGTCAGTTATTTTAATCAGCTACGTAACCGCGGCCTGGCGATTGACGAAGTTGTCAGGCTGGGTTCGGAACGACGCCTGCGTCCTGTGCTGATGACCGCATCAATTGCCGCGCTGGGTTTGATGCCGCTTTTATTCATGACCGGTCCCGGTTCTGAAATTCAAAGACCACTGGCGGTTGTTGTTATCGGCGGTCTTATTACCAGTACAGCGCTGACACTATTTATCCTCCCTGTTCTCTACCGTCGATTTACAAGGTCTGACTTGAAATGAAACAGCAATGTCTATTGAGATTGAACATCCCGCCTGACCTGGAAGAGGATGTGGTTGATCTGTTGTTGACCACCGATGGCATTCCCGGCTTCCAGTCCTACCCCATCCGGGGTCATGGCCGGGTGGGAGCCATGACCATCGCTGAGCAGGTGGAGGGCAGGCGCAACCGGGTGCAGTTCGAGGTGGTTTTGGATGACGAACGCTTGGAGTCGGTTTTACAGAAACTGAAAGAGGCATTGCCGGTTCCCGATATCATCTACTGGGTGTTACCAATATCGGCAAGCGGGCGTCTGCTCGAATCGGCTGAGGCTATCGACGGGTAGAGATTTCCTTTTGGGGGTGCTGGTTGGCGCCTCACACCCCCTTCAATCAGGCACCATTCACTTACCAATGCACCAACCTGGTGCATTAATGAGGCCGCTTGATTCCCTTTATCAACTTGCAATTGCGTATTTATCACGCAAGCCCATAATTCTGCGACTAAATACCTGATGGCCTGATTCCTGCATATAAATAATCACCGCGTAACCATGCAAGGAATCAAGAAATGCAATTAGTCACAGCAATAATCAAACCATTCAAGCTGGATGACGTCCGAGACGCACTGTCGGAAGTGGGCGTCAATGGCATCACAGTAACCGAGGTCAAAGGCTATGGACGACAAAAAGGCCATACCGAGTTATATCGTGGCGCGGAGTACATTGTCGACTTCCTGCCCAAGATCAAAGTAGAGACTGCGGTTGGCGACGACCTGGTTGAGAGAGTCGTCGATGCCATCGTCCAGGCCGCTGCAACCGGAAAGATCGGCGACGGCAAAGTCTTCGTGCATAAGCTGGAAGAGGTGGTACGTATTCGTACCGGTGAAACCGGCGTACAGGCCATATAGGGGAAATATGATGGAAAACCAGATTTTTGAACTACAGTATGCAATTGATACCTTTTATTTTCTCGTCTGTGGCGCCCTCGTCATGTGGATGGCGGCAGGTTTCTCCCTGTTGGAATCCGGTCTTGTTCGTTCCAAGAACACCGTCGAGATCCTGACCAAGAATATCGCACTTTACGCGGTAGCCTGCATTATGTACCTGGCGACAGGTTATGCACTGATGTACGACGGCGGATTTTTCCTGCAGGGAATCGAGGCCTTTGATCTTAACCAGGTGCTTGCAGATTCCGCTGAGAATGGTTTTGACGGGGGCAGTGTGTACTCCGGCGCGTCGGACTTCTTTTTCCAGGTTGTATTCGTAGCAACGGCGATGTCAATTGTTTCGGGTGCAGTGGCCGAGCGTATGAAGCTCTGGTCATTCCTGGTTTTTGCGATGGTATTGACCGGCTTCATCTACCCGATGGAGGGTTCCTGGACCTGGGGCGGCAAGCCCGTCTTCGGTATGTTCACGCTTGGTGATCTTGGGTTCAGCGATTTCGCTGGCTCCGGTATTGTTCACCTGGCCGGTGCGGCAGCAGCGCTGGCCGGCGTGCTTTTGCTGGGTGCGAGAAAGGGCAAGTATGGAAAGAATGGTCAGACGATTGCCATACCCGGTGCGAACCTGCCGTTGGCAACACTGGGCACATTTATCCTTTGGATGGGCTGGTTTGGTTTCAACGGCGGCTCGGTACTCAAGCTCGCAGACGCGGCCAACGCTCACTCGGTGGCGATGGTTTTCCTGAACACCAATGCCGCAGCAGCGGCGGGACTGGTTGGTGCGCTGCTGACTGCCCGCGCCCTGTTTGGTAAAGCTGATTTGACCATGGCTTTGAATGGCGCCCTGGCTGGCCTGGTGGCAATAACGGCAGAGCCTTCTACACCGACGGCACTGCAGGCCTCCCTGTTCGGCCTGGTTGCAGGCGTCATTGTTGTCTTCAGTATCATTGGTCTGGATCGTCTGAAAATAGATGACCCGGTCGGTGCTATCTCGGTTCATGGTGTCATCGGCCTGTTTGGCTTGATGCTGGTTCCGCTGACAAATACCGGTTCCAGTTTTTCCGGCCAGTTGATCGGCGCTGCGACCATTTTTGGCTGGGTATTTGTTACCAGTCTGATCGTATGGTCAGTGCTGAAGGCGACAATGGGTATCCGGGTTAGTGAGGAAGAGGAGTACGAGGGTCTGGATATCGGTGAGTGTGGTATTGAAGCCTATCCGGAGTTTACTTCATCGACGTAGGGTGCAGTAGCGCATAAGCATCTTTTTAAGCTAAAAAGGGCGGGTAAATTCCCCGCCCTTTTTGGGTCTTTACAGTGTAAGTTTGAACGGACCTCTTTTAACTCTTACTGGCCTTAAACTTCTGACGATAGGCATGCAACAATGGCTCGGTGTAACCACTGGGCTGCTCATACCCTTTGAACACCAGGTCGCAGGCTGCTGAGAATGCAATACTGTCGGCAAAATTTGGCGCCATATTGATGTAAGCAGGGTCACCTGCATTCTGACCATCTACGACCCTGGCCATACGCTGCAGGGTTTCCATTACCTGCTCTTCGGTACAAAGACCATGCTTTAACCAGTTGGCAATATGCTGACTTGAAATCCGCAATGTTGCCCGGTCTTCCATCAGGCCAACATGATTAATGTCTGGCACTTTAGAGCAACCTACACCTTGCTCAACCCAGCGTACTACGTAACCAAGCAAACCTTGTGCATTGTTGTCCAGTTCGTTCTGTATGGCTTCAGCGGATGGTTTTTCATCACCCATCAGCGGGATGGTTAAAATATCATCGACACTGGCGCGTTGGCGGTCTGCCAGTTCAGCCTGGCGGTCTGCCACATTGACCTGGTGATAGTGCAGGGCGTGCAGTGTTGCCGCTGTTGGTGAGGGTACCCAGGCGGTATTTGCTCCCGCCATCGGGTGGGCAATTTTTGCCTTCATCATGTCGGCCATATTATCTGGAGTTGGCCACATGCCCTTACCGATTTGAGCCCTGCCTTTCAGTCCGCATGCCAGACCAAGGTCTACATTCTGATCTTCGTAAGCCAAAATCCATGGCATTGTTTTTAGTTCTTCTTTGGCTGCGAAAGCGCCGGCATTCTTGCTTGTGTACAATTCGTCACCGGTACGGTCCAGGAAGCCTGTATTGATAAAGACGACGCGGTTTTTAACAGCACGAATACATTCTTTCAGGTTAACCGAGGTGCGCCGCTCTTCATCCATAATGCCAACCTTCATGGTGTAGCGTTGCAACCCCAGGGCGTCTTCTACCCGGCCAAACAGCTCATCGGTGAATGCCACTTCATCAGGGCCGTGCATTTTTGGTTTTACAATATAGATGCTCCCGGCTCGGGAATTACTCAGCTCGGAATCGCCTTTCAGGTCATGCATAGCAGCCAGTGCAGTCATCATGGCATCCATGATGCCCTCCGGCACCTCGTTACCCTCCTTATCGAGAATCGCAGGATTGGTCATCAGGTGGCCAACATTGCGCACGAAAAGCAGGCTTCGGCCCGGTAATATCAGCGCGCCGCCATCCGGCGTGGTGTACTCGCGATCGGCATTCATTTTCCGCAGGATGGTTTTGCCATTTTTCTCAAGGCTCTCTTCCAGATCACCCTTCATCAGGCCCAACCAGTTTTTATAGACCAATGCCTTGTCCTCAGCATCAACTGCAGCAACCGAATCTTCGCAGTCCATAATTGTGGTCAGAGCGGCTTCAACAATTACATCACTGATGCCGGCAGCATCACCGGAGCCAACAGGGGTACCCGGGTTAATTTGAATGTCCAGATGTAATAGATTGTTTTTGATCAATATTGATGTCGGGTTCTCCGCGCTTCCGGTATACCCAACAAACTTTTCCGGGTCCGTCAACGCGACACAGCTGCCATCGCTCAACGAAATTTTCAATACACCATTGTCAATACGGTAAGCCGTAGAGTCTGCATGTGAGCCGGCCGCCAACGGCGCTGCCTGATCCAGTACCCCGCGAGCAAAAGCGATCACCCTGGAGCCACGTACCGGGTTGTAGGCGCCCGCCTTTCCCGCGCCGCCGTCCTCCGGGATCACATCACTGCCATAGAGTGCATCGTAAAGACTGCCCCAGCGTGCGTTAGCCGCGTTTAATGCAAAGCGGGCATTCATCACCGGCACAACCAGTTGTGGTCCGGCCATAAGTGCGATTTCGGGGTCCACATTCTCAGTTTCAATCTGGAAATCGGGCCCCTCCTTCACGAGGTAGCCAATCTCCTGCAAGAACACTTTGTACTCAGCCTGGTCAATGGCTTCACCGGCCCGTTGGTCGTGCCAGGCATCAATCTGATCCTGCAGATTCTTGCGTACTTGCAGCAGTTCACGATTCTTGGGAGCTAAATCATTGATGATTTCTTCAAAGGAGGTCCAAAAATGCTCAACAGTTACACCTGTACCTGGACATAGCTCATTTGCAACCAGGTCAAAAATTTCTTCAGCAACCTGTAAGCCGCCTTGCTGGATACGTTTCGACATTTTTCTATCCTGTAGTGTGGGGTTTAGGTGACCCGTGCTGGATTACTGCCCGGGTTTCTGAAATCGAACTACCCATTTTAGGACAGACCTGTCCACTTGCCGAATAATATCCATTATTTATTTTGTGAATAGTCAAACAAGCTGTGCTAAAGAAGGCGTATAGTCAATCCACGTCCTGCGCAACGTCAGCAATCAAGCGGCGCATCCACTGGTGTGCCGGGCTGTGCTGCAACAACGGACTCCATGCCATCGTTAACTCAATTTCAGGAATTTCAAACGGTGGCGGTAAAATAATTACACTGGGATTGTTCTTTAGACGATTGGCTGCTTTGCTGGGCAACGTGATTACCAGATCACGTAAATCCGCCAAGCGCATCGCCGACTCATAGTGCCGGGTAAATACCCGTATACGACGCTTTTTGCCCAGTTT
>Ga0316189_10003793_pt1 | contig 14647 bp, 9 predicted proteins | sample LowCovwburrow_MG_FD_204930 | JGI IMG/M metagenome (GOLD analysis project Ga0316189, IMG submission 204930) | Coastal sediment microbial communities from Maine, United States - Lowes Cove worm burrow | ecosystem: Environmental > Aquatic > Marine > Coastal > Sediment | place: USA: Maine...
GCACCGTCGATCAGAGACTCGGCGAGGCCAATCATGCCGTGTAGCGGTGTGCGCAATTCATGGGAGGTAATCGAGAAAAAATCATCCTTTATCTTGTCCAATTGCTTGAGCCGTTTGACAACAGACTGTTCATGGGCCAACTTCCGGTGTTGGGCGTAAATATAGGCTGTGATCAGACCCAGAATGGCCAGCAGATAAAGGCATTTGGCCCACCATGTCAGCCATGGCGGAGGCATAATTTTAACCAGGATCGAAGCACCTTCGTCATTCCAGGCCCCATCCTTTGAACTTGCAAGCACCTGGAAAGTATAGTTGTGCGGCTCCAAATTTGTATAAGTGGCCCTTCGGTTATGGGCTTCGGTTTCTATCCAATCTCGATCATGGGGGTGTAGACGATACTTGAAGGTGTTTTGATAAGGGGCCGCGAAATCCAGTGCGGCGAACTCGAAGGTGATCATGCTCTGTGTGTGGTTGAGCTGAATTTGGGTGCTGTCTACAATCGGCCTGCTCAGAGGTGAACCGGTTTCTCCTGGGCGCACGCTTTTGTTGAAGAGTAAGAGATCGGTGAGCACCACAGCAGGAGGGCGCACATTACGGTCTATTTGTTCGGGGAGAAAGGCATTAATTCCGTCGACACCCCCAAACAGCAGGCGTCCGTCTTGTGTTTGCAGATAGGCGCCTTGATTGAACTCGTTGTTCTGTAAGCCATCGGCAACACTGTAGCGTCGAATCGCGGCGTTTTGGGGGTCGAAGCGGACAAGGCCGTTGTTGGTGCTCAACCAAAGCAATCCATCTCTGTCGGCTAGGATGCCATAGATAAGATCCTGAAGCGGACCGTTTTTGGCGTGGCTAAGCTTAAAGGTTTCATTGTCTCGATCCATTTGTATCAGGCCACCATTCGTGCCTATCCAAAAGCGACCCTGTTGATCTTCGAGTAACGACAAGGTTCGATTATCACGCAGGCTGCCTTCCTGGTTGGGATCGTATTGAAAAGATTGAAACTCGGTTTGCTCCGTGTCGAGCATTTTATTCAAGCCGTTATAGGTGCCTACCCAAAGTGTGCCGTCGCGTGTTGCGTATAGGCAGCTGACATAATTATCACTGAGGCTTGATGACTCCTGTTTATGGTGCGTATAGCGCCGAAACAGGCCATTGTCGAAACGGTTGAGACCACCGCCATAGGTGCCCACCCAGAAGGTACCCCGTGCGTCCTCTGCCATGGTGAATACGTTGCCTTTGCCCAGACTGCGGGGATTATTGGGATCGTGGCGGAAATTCGCGAATTTTTCGGTCTTGCGATCTAAGCGCTGCAGGCCCTTTTCCTTGACGCCCAGCCAGAGGGCGCCCGTCCGGTCTTCGTATATACACCAGATCAAGCCTCCTGCCAATCCGGAAGGGTTGGTCGGGTCGGGTAGAAAATGTTTGTACGCTCCCGTGTCCAGGTCCATCCGTACCAGGCCACCGCCCGTTCCAGCCCAAACCAGGCCGTCCTGGTCCTGGCAAAAAGACCAGACACCGTAGTCCAACAGTCCCTCATCCCGGTTGTGGTTGTAATCCCAACGCCCAAAATTGAGGTTGCTCTGGGCGAACCGGTTGAGACCATAGGTAAAAGTACCGATCCAGATAACGCCCGTCCGGTCTTCGTAGATCGAGGTAATTCGGTCATTGCTCAAGCTGTTCGGATCACCCGGGTGGTGCTGGTACTGATTGAACTCGCCTGTCTTTGGATTGAACAGGCCCAAGCCCTTATCTGTTCCCAGGTAGAGCAATCCCGATCGAGTTCTGTATAAAGTTCCGATGGAATAACTCTGGGAATCGGTGTCGTGCCAGTTGAGCCCGACAGGTTCGAGTTGTTGGGTTTCTCTATTTAAACGGGTCAAACCCGCGTGCTGGGTTCCGATCCAGAGGGTGCCGCTGTTGTCTTCTACAATGCTATTGACGGCGCCGCTCGTTTTGTCGGACGGCAGCCGATTCGTATAATGGATCAAGCGGCGGGTAACCCGTTCAAGTCTGGCCAAGCCATCAGTGGTGCCCACCCAAATCGTGCCTATTTTATCTTGGAAAATCGCCGTTATCTTATCATGCCTACCTGATTTACCGGGCAGGGTACCCATGCGGGTGAATGTTTTGCTCTCCCGTTCGAATCGGTTCAGGCCTCCATCTTGGGTTCCTATCCAGAGTATCCCGTCGCGATCTTCGAAAATGACAGTGACCAGGTCGTTGCTCAAGCTCAGAGGGTTGTTCGGCTCATGCTGGTAGTGTGAGAAACTCTCGTGTTCTCGATCGAAAAGGTTAAGACCAGCCGTTGTGCCGACCCACAGGTTGTCGTCCCTGTCCTCACAGATGCTGAACACCCAATTATCAGACAAGCTTGTGCTGTCCGTCATGTCGTATTGGTAGGAATTGAATTCGTAACCGTCGTGGCGATTGAGGCCACCGAGACTGGTTCCGAACCACATAAACCCCTGGCGGTCCTGGAGAATGCAATTAACTGTACCATCCTCCAAACCTTGATCACGGGAAATGCGTTCAAAGCGGATCGGTTTCCTTTGGGCAGTTGCCAGCAGGGGCCAAAGCAACATAACAAAAATTAGAAGACCGATCCTGTCGCGTTGTTTGCTCGCAGGACAGAACAACCCTTCCCGCCCCATTAGGAATGGCCTCTGCTTTGTTGGTATGGTAATTATTCTTGGAATAAATAAAATCATAGGTTCCAACCCGTGAAAAACTGTGACACAATCACAATTTATAGATGCCAATTCTCTGATGTTCATCGGCCTGAGGGATCTTGACTTGAGCCATCTATCAAGCTTCCGATCCAGTTTGAATGGCGCGGATGATTCCCCTATAATCACGGTGATGTTCTGAACCGCCGGAGTGGACAGATGACAAAAACAATCGGTATTTTGGCAGGCATGGGGCCGCGCTCCACCGCTCCTTTTGTTGATGAGTTAATCGATAAGTGCCAGTTCAAACACGGCATCCGCGAGGACTATGATTTTCCGCACATGATGATTTACACCTTGCCGATCCCTTTTTATATGGATCGGCCGCTAGATCATCAGGCAATGGCAGCGATCATTGGGGGCGGCCTTGAAAGGCTGGCTGCCTGTGGGGTCGATTTTATCGCCATGCCCTGTAACACGGCGCATCTGTACTTCGAAGAGCTGGCGAAGCGCTGTCCCGTGCCGCTTTTGAATATGGTGGAAATCGCGGTAAATGCGCTTCCCCAGGCGGTGTCGAAGGTGGCGGTTTTTGCCACGCGTCCGACTACTGATGGAGGGCTCTACCATCCATACCTTGAGCAAGCGGGTAAACAAGTCGTGACTGACCCTTCCTGGCAGGATCGGGTCGATGCCTTATTGGCAAACATTAAAACCGGTATGGACTCAGTTGGTGCGGGCCAGCAGTGGCACGCCTTACAGGCTGATGCCGCAGCAGCCGGTGCCGAAATCGCCTTGCTGGGGTGTACCGACTTGAATGCCGTACCTGCGCTTGGCCATGCACCGCTGGAGATGCTTGATGCCACCGAAATCCTGGCGGAGGTAACCATTCAAAGATGGGTTGCCGATGGACCCTGAATCGAATCAGCGCAGGTCGGAATAGAGCCATGCCATGATCTGGTCTGCAAGAACCTCTTGGTTCGATTCCCGAGTGATGGGTCCAGCCTTGGCAGGTTGATCGACCCGTTGGATCGAGTTGGGTGCGAGTACCTGGCCGAATTGCTTCAACAGTTTTTCTTTTCGTTTTTCTGTCATCTTAACCTCATCACACCTGTGCCTTACTAGGGAGGTTCATTCCTACCCTGTTGTATTTAAAAGTCGGTTGAGGATGGGGCTAACTGAAGCACAGATTAAGCAACAATCACTGGTTTCTTAAAAATCGATGTACAAGGGGCGATTTTTTCCCCTATAATCCTTTGGTGTACTTGCTTTTTTCACCGAGGCAAGCTTTGAACACTTTTTCCTTGAGTTCTGAATTATCGGATGCTGGAATTTCTAGCCAAGCAGTCGTTTCTTCGCTCCCTTGTGGTTTGTGATGGAGGAAAACGACTCACACGGGGGTAATTTGAACTGAACAAATCCAGCCCAGGACCCTGGAAAGTGATTTTTTCATTTCAAATTGTCCCCTTGTGAGCTGTTTTTCCTCTCGTTTCCGTTTGTATTCTGTAAGCCAGCGTGGCTTGCCAAAAATATTTGCGCTTTTTAGGACAAGGGTGTCGCGATGATTATACCTGTTGGACATGAAGAAACAGAACTCTCTGGGGTGCCATGGGTTTGTTTTGGGACGATTGGCCTCTGCACCGCTATTTTTTTAGGCCAATTCCTTTATTTCAAGAGCCAGCCCAACCAGTTAGGCAATTTGGAACAAGCCTTCGAATTCTGGCACCCTCGCAAAGAGTACCTGGACGTCCCCAAGGATCTCGAATCTTTACTGGTGCGGGTTGCCGGGGATGTAACCGTTCAGGAACTCGCTGATTCTAGAGCAGATTGGGGGGTTCCCTCCGGCAGCGAGCTGGAAGATCAGGAGATCTTCGATGAGTATGTCGCCGAAATCGTGGGGAAAAACGAGTATCTGTGGGTCCAAAAGTGGGGCTATGTACCAGCCAACTCTAACCTGGGTGGCTTGATCGGACATATGTTCCTACACGGTGGTTTTTGGCATCTTTTCGGCAACATGCTGTTCCTCTATCTGGCCGGTTCTGTATTGGAGGATCGCTACGGGTCACTCTTTTACGGGGTTTTCTACCTGGTTGGAGGTTTTTTCGCCTGTCTCATGTACGCGTTGCCCACGCCAGATTCTGCGGTTCCTCTGATCGGTGCTTCGGGCGCCATATCCGCTGTCTTGGGCGGGTTCCTGATTAAGTATTGGCGTACCAAGATCCGCCTTCTGCTTTGGTTTTTCTGGATCTTCCAAAAGATTGTCTCAGTGCCAGCCTGGGTTGTTTTGCCTTTTTGGTTCTGTCTTCAATTGCTGAGTGCCAGTGTAGCTGGAGAAGGTAGCGGGGTGGCCTACACGGCTCATATTTGGGGGTTTGTGTTTGGCGCCGCCATTTGCCTGTTGCTTCAAGTTACGAAAATAGAGGCCCGCTTGTGGCCGCCCATCCACGATGAAACCAACGGTCTCCAGCAAGTACAAGCGGCTCTTAAGTTGGAAGCATTTGGCAAACACGAACAGGCGTTCAACACTTTCAAAGCGGAAAGCGAGAAACCCGGCGCGAATATGAATGTAGTGGAGAATTATTGGCGGCTGGCCAAGGATCTTGGCCATCGCCAGGATATGAAGAAATCGGGCCAGCAGCTGATAACTATGGAGCTGGATGGGGGCGATGCCAGCTTCGCCTTTGTCCGTTTTAAGGCGATTTCCGATGCCCTTGGTTTTGTAAAACTGAACTCACAACTGACCACCCGCTTGATCAGGGAGCTGAAGCAGGCGGGTTGTGTGTCTGAAGCCGACGAAGTACGAGATTATTTCCCCACATGCGTACCTGACCTAAAGAATGGCAATAAGCGTGGCCCTACACCCACTGTCAGCTCGCCACTTGGCAATGAGCTATCTGCTCCGTCTCCGTCTACGAGCAGTTTTGCCAAAACCCCGTCTCTGGTAGAGCCTTTGGTAGCGGTTTCGGAGTTAAAGCAGGTCGAAAACCTGAAGGCAGTCACGGCCATCCCCAAAAAATTGAGTCGCGTCGGCATGGTTCTTTCCGTGAATGAACGGACCAAAGAAATCACCTATGACCGAATCAAGGCTATTGCCGTAGGCGTGATTCGGCAACCCGGCAAAAAGCCGGTCTTGTTAATAGACCTTGTATTTGATGATTTGTTTACGTGGGCACCGCAACACAGGGTTTTTCGGCTGCTTTCCCACCAGTATGATCCACGTCAATTCTTCTCAGGCATAGATAAAAGCAATGTCGCTTTTCAACGCCTGATCAAGGTTCTTCTAAGGGGCAGCGGAGCCCTGGCCGAACCGTCTGTCGCCGCCGTTTCGGGCAACCCTTACGCCAACTATCAAAGCATCGGGGAATTCGAAGAAACCATTTACCATGGTCAGGAGGCCAAGCAGTCGAACTCATCCTGGTAAGGCAAATTCCAAGTGCGGGGTGGCCTGTCTCGGCAACCAACTTCAACCAAAGCTGCTTCACTGGATTGGTTTCGAAGAGCGTTGGAAAATTTAGCTATTGCGCGCAAAAGTGCGGCGAAAAAAGTCGGCCCAGACCGTCACCACCCTTGAAACTTGAGATGGGTCCGGTTACATTAGCTCAGCCGAATCGGCGAACTTGTCTTGCGGAGCAACAGATGTATCATCGGCTACCCATTCTATTCTTCTTGCTGTTCACGATTTCCTGCAGTTCTTCGTCGCCCAGCTCAGGAGCGCGTCCTGTTGGCCAACCGGGAAGCAAGTTCACGCTAACGCCCGCCATCGATTTCGACGGTGATTACCATGTAGAGGTGATAGACGTTGACGCGTTCTTTGTGGCCACGGCAGCGCCTGTCGATAAGCGCCAATTGGGCGCTCTCCGCCTGGTCAGCGGCGCGGACCAACTATATGTGAGCGGCCTTACGCCTGGGCTGCTCATTCTGAACAATGAGGGCCAAGAGATGCAGGGCAGTGGGGACATCAAAGCCCAGCCTGGCCTGCTTGCCCTGTCTGTCTGGCAAAACGAGCTGGCAGCGGTCTCGCCCAATGAGGTCGTTATCTGGCGTGACGGGGTGGTTGCTGATCGCTTCTCGCTTCCCGATTCCTCCCACTTTCCTGATACCACAGGTTTCTCACCTCGTCGTTTTGTGTTCGACGACCGACGCGTTCTTGTTCCCTGGTCTTCGCACACTGAAGCAGGAGTGATGGGCACGCTCTACGATCGTTCCGGTAAGTTCCTGAAGCAGATCGTGGACCCCAATTTCGACAAGAATCTGCTCGGACTCAGTCAGCTCACCCGGACGTCCCTATGGGATCGCGAGGGCGAGATCTGGTACCAGGCTTACATGTTCCATCCGAAGCTGGCGCTCTATGACCCGGATATGGATCAAATAACCACCTTTCGCATAGATAGTCCCGCCATCCTCGAATACGAACATTATTTTTTCGCTGAGGATCGGACAGGCATTCCCAACCCCAATCGCAAGCAACCCCTGTTCAGCGATTTTGCAGTGTTCGACAAGATCGGCTTCCTATTGGGCAATGGCATGCTGCATCGGATTGAGCTTCATTCTGGTGAAGTTATCGGCCGTTACCGTTTTCGCGCACCGAACCACCCACGCCTTAGAGAGGCACTTCAACTCAAGTTCACGACTCTAGCCTTGAGGTCGGATGGATCGCTTGTCCTAGGTGGTGGCCCGGCCGGAAACGAGTTATTTACCAGTAAAGAGGCTGTCTTTGCCGGTAAGTGAGTTGTGTGTAATTGGCGATCTCCATACAGACACCTCCGGCTCGGGTGGGGAGCTTGATAGAAAAGTACCCTCTACTGGGGGTTGACAAGCAGGCTGCTTAAGAGGTTTACTGTTGGGTTGAGCCTGTGCCGGCTCCGTTTTTTCCGGCGTTTTCAGGAGTCCCATGAATAACAATTTATCTCCCATTGACGAGGCTGTCCACCTCTATTCAGGTGGCATGGACCAGCGTTTTAATCTCAAGACAGCAGTCGGTGCCGTGGGAGCCCAACTGGCTGAGACACCCTCGGGTCTGGAGAATGCCGTAGAAGCCGCGTTGGCGCGTGATCCATGGGTCTTTTTCGACTTTCAAAAACAGAACTACGTGCCACGCCACCTCTTCTTTAAGTACAAGAAGTTCCTGATTATGCCTACCGAGGAAGAGGTTGCGGGCGGTTTTCTGATTCCAGGTCATCGCTTGATCCCCTTTCTCTCCAGGCTGGTGCATCCCGGTGACTGCCACTTCAAGAGCAGCGACAGACAGGCTATTCCATGGAAGAAAACGGCACGCTGCCTGAGAGATTTGGATGTCTATTTTTCCCTGTATAATACCTCCGCCGTCTATCACTATCTATTTCGCGAGTCCCATGTGAACGGTCGCATCCTCGAGGAAGCTGATGGCTTGAAGAAACCGCTTTCCATTTCGGTTTTAGATATGGCCGCCTGGTTCTACGCTGTGAATTTTCAGCCCGGAGACAGTATTCAGGTAACGATCGATGATTGGAAGCGGGGCAGCTTCACCTTCGCCCGCCATGAAAAAAAACCAGCCAATGATCACCTGGTTGGCGAGTGGTGCAATCACCTGGAAGAGGTGGTGCGAGAGGTTGTTTTTGACCTGCTGGGCCCCGTGACAGATCTTTATGAACAGCTGGCCCTGGCCTTTTTCCTCGGCGCCGATTCACTCATCCACAAACCCCAGATCCACGTGGGCGGATTTCTCGCTTACATGGAGGATATCATGCTGACCCGGCTTGCCGGCGAACCCATTTTCTGGATGCGTGGTGAGCCGCCGGAGGAAGCTCTGCTCGAGTTTTCCGATCTGGCGGGATCCCTGGGGCAGGTGACCGATGACAGTATCAACGGGGTCTTGTCGCAGCACGGTCTCGCTTTCGGCGACGACGAACTCGAGGCCTATATGCGCGACGAGCTTTACAATCATCGAGACAACCTGGAGAGCGTGCTCCATCGGTACTTCAAGGGCAGGCCGCAGATCGACTTCGCCAACTCCGAGCAGGAAGAGAATTTCCACATGCTCTGCCAGAACCTGTGGGAAAAGGTGTCGCGACAGTACAATCGGTTTGTCGATCAGATACCGGGCCGTTCCCGGGCCAGCGGCCTGAAAATCCTCGACGAAGTACTGGTCTGGATGCGCGACCAGGATCAGGTTGAGATGACCCTGTCTAATAAATACCAACGCCAATTTGTCGAGCTTTCGGGCATGGCCACCATCCTCACCGAGATCATTGTCTCTCTCAATGATCCTGACCTGAGCCGAGAAGAGGCAGCGGTGGTTTTTTCCGGGATCGAACAGATGGACATCCGCATCAAGGCCACCATCGCTGCGCTACGCCCCAGGCTCACAGCCAAATCGCGACCGGCCTTTCGCGTGATTCAAGGCGGCAAGGGCGAAGAGAAAAAGAAGGTCTATCAATTAAAGGTCGAATTGGAGGAGCGGGGTTCTCCGGTCTGGCGCCGCCTCCGCGTTCGCGGCGATTGTTCCCTGGCTGAGCTTCATCTGGTGATCCAGGCTGCCATGGGTTGGACCGATGATCACCACCATGTCTTTCAAATCAACGGGTGCCTCTTCGGCAATCAGGCGCAAACCGAGAATCGCGATTGCTTAAGCGAATTGGAGACGTTGCTTAGCCAGGTCTTACCCGCAGAGGGCGAACCCTTTCTCTACGAATACGATTTTCGCAATTCATGGCGACACCTGGTGGTTGTTGAAGAGATCAACGAATTAACGGACCTGCAGGGCTGTCCGGAATGCCTGGAAGGGCAGGGCAATCGCCCTGCGGAAAACGCGAATGCGCCAGAGTATCGTCAACGGCTCAAGGTACTGGCGGATTCCCACCAATCCGAGTTGGCCGATTTAGAAGAAGCGCCCCAACCATTTGGCGAATTGCATATGGACGCCATCAACCTTCGGTTAAAGCGTTTGTCGTCAAGGTAAGCCTGGTTTTACCCGACGTGCCTGGCTCCGAGGAAAATGCCAGTCTTACCCACGGGCACACCTTGAGCCGCATCCCAGGGCCTGGCGAAGCAGCCCAAGGCTCGCTGGCAGCAGGTCTTCAACGGGTGGCAAGCGGTTCCTGCCCTGGCCTAATTCGGCCCGACCATTTCTGGCCAATCCCCTGGCGAAGCTGTTGGCGCGCCAGCACCGGTATTGAATATGGTAGTCGGCCTTAACCACACCTCGAAAATCGATCTTGACCCTGGTTCTATAAGATTCAGTTCGGCGGTGGCCATTGCTGTCTGTTACGGTGCGGTATCGGGTAACCCGCTTGTGACCCGTTCCGCGAACGGTCACCGTTCCTTGCCCTCGGTTCTCTAGCTGTTCATAACCGGCGTGAACGCGTTGCTCCTGATTGCCATCGGCTTCGGTCAGGCCCATGCTTCGGGCGCTGGGAAAGCGAGCTAACCCGCTACGTTGACGCAACTGTTCCCTGAGTTTCAAGAGGTCGTCGAGCTGGAGTTGTACGGTCCCATTGCTACTCAGCGCCTCCAAACGTCGGGACAACAGGTCCAGCGGAAGCTGTGCGACGACCGCAACAATGTGGTCATCAAGGGCATTATCTAAGTTATGAAGGCAGCCTTCTGATTCTTCCATTTGGCGTCGAATTCGTGCGATCCCATAGGTCAAGCTTTCGATAGGGGCGGCGATCTCGGCGTGTTCCTCGCCGATTTGTTGTAGCGTCGCTCGCACATCGCTCAAACGTCGCTCAAGGGAGGCCAGTTCGTCTTCCAGTTCGGCCTTATGGTTCTCCAGGGCATCGAGCTCTTGGTTACCAAACAGTCTTTTCACCTTGAGCCAGGTAGCACGACGAGAAATTGTCTTTTCGACATCCCATTTTTCCTCGACAGTATCGCTCCAGATCTCATCCATTTCCGTAATGCGTTGCCGCAGTTCCTTGACCTGCCTGGCCCGTTCGGCCAGTTCGTCGGCCCGCTGACCGGATTCCTGGCCGTGTTCCTGGCGAAGAGAAGCCAGGTGTTTGGCGTAGGCCTTCTGTTGGTTGCGGATTAAGCGTACACGATCCAGAATCAGCAAAACGTGCAGGCTGCGTGCTCCGAAAAACAACGAAATAGCCTTTCTCACAGACCTTCTCCCTCAGGAAAAGCGGCCTGTGGCGTCAGCTCCTGGCTTATAAACGTCAGATACTCGACAATGGCCTGCTGACAACACTCAAGCCGAGTGACAATGCGGTCGCGTTGGGCATGGGCCGCGCCCATATCAGCATATGCTGCGGAAAAAGCGGTATTTGCCACCGCGAGACCCTGGTCAGGCGCCCAATTGATCTGATCCACCTGGTACTCGGCACTACCGTTGCCTGTACCCGTTGCGGTGCCTGAGGCGTCACCGGAAAAGGAAACATTGCCTACCAAGCGAACAGAGGCGGTGGCCGGCACACTGTTCACATGGAACCCGGAAGCAACACTGAAGGCCAGTTGATTCAGTGCTTTTTCGGCAGTGTCATCTTCTTGGGTCACGCTCTTCTCGGCCTGCACCAGCTGTTGCTCTAGAGTTCGTTCCTGGGTCAGGGCCGTTCCCAGGCGGGTCATCACCGCCTGGAAAAAGTCCGGTGCCGTGGTAGAAGCCGCTACCTGGAGCAGCCGATCAGGCAGGCCTGGATCAGTCTTGACCACGGCCAGGAACGCCTGGCGAAGCTGGTGCTCGCATTGGTTGATTCGTTTCTCATGAGTATCAATTTCGCTCTCAAGTCGGCTACATTCCTGCTGGAGATCTCTGATCGGTGCCAACAGTTGCTGCTCCTGAAGGCGTCCATCTTTCAGTTCGAAACGGCCGTTGGCAAGGCGACGAAGAAGGAGGTCAACCTTCTCGTCGAGTTCGCCCAACTCAGCATGTTTCCTATTTGTCCGAAAGGAGACCGCATACCAAAACCGGTACCAGTGTGTATCCAGGCGCCTGGCCAGCTCATCGCGCTGGCAGCCCACCGCTATTTTTTCCTCCTCCAGGAGATCGAGGCGATCTTGCAAAACTTCAATATTCTCAGCGGCACCATCCAGGTCGTCGCCCTTATCGGCCCGTTCCAAGTTAAGTGCGACTTGAGCCCCTGCCAATGAGGCGGCCAGGTTAGGCAGCGCCTGTTGACTGGCTCGCATTTCGGCCAGCCATGCGCGAATAGGGTCAATCGATTCATGACCAAAAAATTCTTGAACCAGGTTCCAACCTGTTAGCTGCTCCACTAATATTGACTCCATGCCAATCTCCTTCTTAGTCTCTCCAATTAAAACGTAAACCGGCAGGAAAAGGGCTCACGATCTCCGAATTATCCAGGATCGGAGCATCCATGGTGGGGGTTATTTAAGAAATCGGACACCCTTTTCCTACCGGCTTTTCTGAAAATCAGAATAGAATGGAGGCCTGCGTGATTTGATCTCATCAAGAGGAGCAGATTGATGGCGAAATTGAGAAGCAGCATCACAAAAGAAGGCCGAACCATGGCAGGTGCCCGCGCCTTGTGGCGCGCCAACGGAATGAAGACCGAGGACTTCCAAAAACCCCTGATCGCTGTGGTCAACTCGTTTACCCAGTTTGTTCCTGGGCATGTCCATCTAAAGGACATGGGTCAAAAGGTCAAAGCCGTCATCGATGCCAACGGTGGCTTTGGTGCCGAGATGAACACCATCGCCATTGATGACGGGATCGCCATGGGCCATGCCGGAATGCTTTACTCCTTGCCTAGCCGCGACCTGATCGCTGACTCGGTGGAATATGTGGTCAACGCCCATGTGGCCGATGCCATGATCTGTATTAGTAACTGCGACAAAATAACTCCTGGCATGATGATGGCTGCCATGCGCCTTAACATCCCCACTATTTTTGTGACCGGCGGGCCTATGGAGGCCGGTATTACGGGCGGACGCAAGCTGGACCTGATCGATCCCATGATTGCTGGCGGCAATGATTCAGTGTCAGCGTCCGAATTGGAAGAGTTGGAACGCTCCGCTTGCCCCACTTGTGGTTCCTGTTCCGGCTTGTTCACCGCAAATAGCATGAACTGTCTGGCCGAAGCCCTTGGTTTGGCCCTTCCTGGCAACGGCAGCCTGGTGGCCACACATAAGAATCGATGGGGTCTTTTTGAGCGTGCCGCGAAACGCATCGTAGAGATGGCCCGGGAGCATTATTTCGACGGGAATCAGAACGTGTTGCCGCGCGCCATCTGCACGATGGAGAGTTTCCAGAATGCCATGGCGCTTGATGTGGCCATGGGCGGGTCTACCAATACGGTTCTACACATTCTGGCGATTGCCCATGAAGCCGGTGTGCCGTTCACCATGAAGCACATTGATGAAATCGGAAAGAAAATCCCCACCTTGTGTAAAGTGGCGCCCTCGTCTCCTTACCATATGGAAGACGTGCATCGCGCGGGTGGGGTGATGGGTATCATGGAACCCCTGATGAAGGCAGGCCTGATTGGGGCCGAATCACCGACCGCTACGGGGAAAACCCTTGGCGAGTTGATTCGCACTTCCAGTGTCTTGAATGCGGAGAACAGCGCTGCCCGCGAACTGTTCCGTTCGGCGCCTGGCGGTATTCGAACGACCCTGGCCTTCTGCCAGCAGAACAAGTACGCCGAGCTAGACGAGGACAGGGAACAGGGTTGCATTCGCGATGTGGCACATGCCTACAGTCAGGACGGTGGTTTGTGTATTTTGTATGGGAACATTGCCCGCGAGGGTTGCGTGGTCAAGACTGCGGGCGTGGATGAAAGCATCTGGCGGTTTGAAGGACGTGCGCGCGTATGTTTTTCCCAGGAGAAGGCCTGTGAGATCATTCTCAACAACGGGATAGAAGCGGGCGACGTGGTGGTTATCCGCTACGAAGGCCCCAAGGGGGGACCTGGGATGCAGGAGATGTTGTATCCCACATCGTTCCTGAAATCCAAGAACCTGGGCAAGGCCTGCGCCTTGATCACCGATGGTCGCTTTAGCGGTGGGACCTCGGGTCTGAGCATCGGTCACGTCTCGCCCGAAGCGGCCGAGGGCGGCGAGATCGCTTTGATCGAAGATGGAGACCGCATCTTGATCGATATCCCCAACCGTATCATTGATCTGCAAATTTCGACGGAAGAACTGGAAAACCGACGCGAAAAGATGGATGCTAAAGGAAGGGACGCCTGGAAGCCGGAAGGCCGTGACCGCGTGGTTTCCAAAGCGTTGCAGGCCTATTCCATGATGGTGACGGGGGCTGCTCGTGGCGCCGTCCGCGACCTGGAACAACTCAGGCGTTGAGCGATTTCCTGCACTGGTTTTCACGGATAGATGAGAAACAGCCAGGCATCCCCAAGCTGATCCAGCATTAAACAGGTTTAACTACCCGAATTCCCTGTTTGGCGCGCCTTAGGGGGCGCTGCGGGAACGCTGGCAAGCAATGCGAGGAAAACCCTTGCAATGACAACATTTTTAAAAACCAACAAAAAGAATTGCAACGACGCGTTCCCATTCTGGGCAACGCACCCGGCGCATTAGAAAATCAAGAGGTCTTTAACAGTGGCATGATTGACTTCCTCCCGCCAGTCGACAAAATGAAAGCCTGGCGAAAGGGTCAGCAACGGCGGATTCGTGGTTTGGCGGACCCAATCGACGGATCCGATAGATTCGAGAGTAAGATCAAAGCGAAGAATCCGCTTCAATGAAAACTCGCCCACGAACAGCACCTGGAATCTCGAATGCAAGAAACAGCGTGAGGTTCCAGCAAGCGTGCGTGACAAACTGCCTTCGATGATTTTCAACAAAATTTTTTGGCAAAACCCTGGCCCATAATAAAAAAAAGAAAAAAGACGGGACTTTTAAGTGGATCTGGGCTAGATTGGCCTTGGAGTGCCAAAGGTGAACATGGATCGTACACTCAAATTTTGCGGAAAGGTCATCACAACAGAGGAACTTTCTCTGATAAAAGAGCTGGCCGAAGACTTTTGGGGAATTCCTCAAACCGAGCTAGCCAGTACCGTTTGTGAATTATTGGAGTGGAAGAG
>Ga0316189_10003794_pt1 | contig 14642 bp, 9 predicted proteins | sample LowCovwburrow_MG_FD_204930 | JGI IMG/M metagenome (GOLD analysis project Ga0316189, IMG submission 204930) | Coastal sediment microbial communities from Maine, United States - Lowes Cove worm burrow | ecosystem: Environmental > Aquatic > Marine > Coastal > Sediment | place: USA: Maine...
CCGGAACGAACTTCTCTTTTGGGCAAAGTTTCGAAGAATTTGGAAGAGACAAAAACTTTCTCAGGATCTGTAAATACCCCAATATGGTTCTTCAGTCCGTTAAAGTCGACACCAAGTTTCCCTCCTACACTCGCATCTACCTGCGACAAAAGTGTAGTTGGCAGGTTGATGAAATCTATGCCTCGCTTGAAAGTAGCAGCACAAAACCCTCCCATGTCGCCAATTACTCCACCACCAAGATTAATCAACAGGCTTTTTCTGTCAAATGAGGCCTCAGTAAGCGCTTGCCAAATCTGCTCACAGGTCTGAAGGTTTTTGTTTTCCTCCCCGCTTGAGATCTTAATCAGCCAATGTTCAGGCAATGACGAAGTTATCAGATGCAGACAATGCTGCTCTGTGTTCTCATCAGCCAGAACACCAATTTTTGAATAATTGTGATTTGAGAAAAACTCCTTTAGTGTCTCAGATAAGTTTTGCGTGATTTGAACGCTTTCGGGGATCATCCCTTCACTACAATGTCCGACAAAATTTCAGTCTGACGTCTTACCGAAGCGATGTGAATGATCTTATAAAGTTCCTCAACAAAATCCGAAGTCAGGTTCATAGCTTCACCCCACTCTTTTCTGCTCTTAACTATGTCATTCATTCGGTTAACCTGAAAGATGGTAACGTCATTTTCCTTCTTGTATTCACCAATCTTTTCAACCAAACTCATTCTTCGTGCTACAGCTTCCAGGATTTCACGATCAGATTCGTCGATCTGTTCCCTCAGCTCTTCCAGGATGTTTGTGAAGACTGAATTATCCGAAGTCACCTCTTTGGTCTTCAGTTCCCTCACAATTTCCCCGAGTCTTTTCGGAGTAACCTGCTGGGCAGCATCACTCCAGGCACTATCAGGGTCACGATGAGACTCAATCATCAAGCCATCATAGTTAAGGTCCAATGCTTTTTGCGATAGATCTAAAATCATCTCCCTGCTGCCACCGATGTGACTAGGGTCGCAGAACATAGGCATTTCAGGAAACTTGCTTTTCAATTCTATAGGAATCCTCCAAGCCGGAACATTTCTGAATTTGGTTTTCTGGAAAGACCCGAATCCACGATGAATGGCCCCCAATTTGGTAATGCCAACATTATTAATCCGCTCAAATGCCCCTAACCACAATGACAAGTCTGGGTTAATCGGATTTTTGATCAATACAGGCACATCAGTACCTCTTAAAGCATCTGCAATTTCCTGGATGGTAAAAGGGTTGACCGTTGACCTTGCGCCAATCCATAGAATATCCACCCCAGCTTTCAGACATTGCTCTACATGCTCAGGCTTGGCTACTTCAACTGCAAATTTGACGTTAAGCTCCTTTTTTACATCTTCAACCCACTTGAGTGCTTTGACACCCTGGCCTTCAAAATTATTAGGTCTTGTGCGGGGCTTCCATATACCCGCCCGCATAATTTCAATTCCCTCATCCTTCAGGTCCCTGCAGGTTTCCATCAGCTGTTCCTCGGTTTCTGCACTACATGGTCCTGATATCACAATCGGCCGGTTTTTGACCGGCGACCAGCTTTCTAATTTTTCAATTTTTAATTCCACTATTAAATTTTCTTAAAATAAAATCTTCTACAACTATCGTTTTCGAGTTTTAATATCTTTGTCGCGAACTTGCAAAGTTATAAAATGAACATTAACCCCCACTTATCTTTTGAAAATACTGAAGTTGCGTTCCAATCGAGAACCAACGGAGAGCTTAAAAAAACCTATTTTTTGTTCTCTTTGATGAATCTACCCTGGTTAGTTGGGTTTGGCACCTGGACTGTATCCATGGCCTTAAAACTTCATTTACCGGTCAAAAAGCTCATCAAAAAAACCCTGTTCAGCCATTTCTGTGGTGGTGAATCAATCACTGACGCCCAACCGACAATTGACAAACTTAGTGAGTCTGGCATTTACACAATTCTCGATTTTTCGGCTGAAGGCGAGGAGAATGAGGTGGAATTTGATAAAACAACTGCGGAACAGCTACGAATAATTGAATACGCTTCAAGGTCGGAACAATTGCCTTTTTCTGTGATGAAAATTTCAGGGGTTGCTTCCAATGCACTACTTCAAAAAATTCAACAAAAAAAGCCTCTGGGTGAATCAGAAAAAGAGGCTTATCAGCGAATAAAAAACAGGGTGGAATCAATCTGTCAGAAATCCTTTGATCTTGATGTGAGACTAATGATTGATGCGGAGGAGACATGGATACAGGAACCCATCGATGAAATGGTGTATGAAATGATGGCAAAGTTTAATGCTGATAAGCCAGTCATTTGGAACACCTATCAAATGTATAGAAAAGACAGCCTGGAAAATCTGAAAAAAGCCTATCAGTCAGCAACAACCCATGGGTATTGGCTAGGGGCGAAACTTGTTCGGGGCGCTTATATGGAAAAAGAGCGAGAATTGGCAAATGAAAACGGCTATCCCGATCCCATCCAGCCCGATAAAGAAGCGACCGATAACGACTTTAATGCCGGAATGAAATTTTGTTTGGAAAATAAGCAGCGGATTGCATTATTCGCTGGCACACATAATGAAGATTCGAGCCTCTACCTGGCCACGATGATGGAAAAAGATGGCATGAAGAAAAATGACCCCAATTTCTGGTTTGGTCAGCTCTATGGAATGAGCGACAACATCTCATTCACCCTGGCTAATGAAGGATTCAATGTGGCCAAATATGTGCCTTACGGACCAATTGAGAAGGTCTTACCCTATCTATTTAGAAGAGCAGAAGAAAATACCTCTATTGCTGGTCAAAGTAGCCGAGAATATCTATTAGTGAAGAAAGAGTTGAAAAGGAGGAAAGAGGGAAAGGGTTAGACTGTTTTTCGTTCCTGGTTTCTTGTTAATGGCTACATCCAAATTAACTCGGCTAAACTCACTGCTTTCGGTAAACGTTATTCTAAAAAGAACCCGTTAATTTAGTTCATCAAGTGAATAATCATCCGTAGTGGAAACCAAAACCAAAAGTGTAGTTCAAAATGTGATCCTCTTTGATGGGGTTTGTAATCTTTGCAATGGTGCTGTGAATTTCATCATTGATCGGGACACGGATAACCTATTCAAGTTTGCCTCCCTTCAATCAACCTACGGCCAGCAGTACCTGGCAAACAATGACCTCCCCGCCGATGAATTTGATTCGATCGTATTTCAACAGGGCAACAAGGTCTTTACAAGGAGTACAGCAGCCTTGAAAATTGCCCGAAAAATGAGTGGTTTGTGGCCATTATGTTATGGGTTCATTATTGTGCCTCGATTTCTCAGGGATGCGATTTATAATTTCATCGCCAACAACCGCTACAAGTTTTTTGGCAAACGTGACCAGTGCAGGGTTCCCACCCCTGATTTGAAAGAAAAATTCTTGGGTTAGGTTTCTACACAAATAAACTGGCCACCAAAGCAAAGACTAGCCCGCACACACCAATAATGGTTGATCCAACAGTCCACGATTGAATAGTCTGGCTTTCGTTCATGCCGAAGTAACGGCTGACCAGCCAAAAACCACTGTCATTGACATGTGCGAAAGCTGTACCCCCTGAAGAGATCGCAATAACTACCAGTGCAATCTCGGGAGCGCTAAGGTTGAAAACCGGCAGAACAGGCGCCATAATCCCGGCGGCAGTTATCATAGCCACCGTGGCAGACCCCTGTGTAGCTCTTACCAAAGAGGCCAAAATCCAGGCCAGTAGAATAGGGGGTAACGAAGCCTGGGCCATCGAATCAGCAATCGCCTGACCCACACCACTATCAACTAAAACCTGCTTTAACACACCACCTGCCCCTGTCACTAATATGATAATCCCGGCTGGCCCTAACGATTTGGTGCTCAATTCCATGATTTCTTTGTTAGTCATTCCTCTTTTCAAGCAAAATGCAATAGCGGTTAAGGTGGCAATAATCAAAGCGCTAAATGGGTGGCCTAAAAAAATGATCAAATCTGAAATGGCTGAAGCGGTTACAACTTCTTCCTTAACCAATAAACTTGTCAATGTGCTGAGAAGTATCAGCACCAAGGGAAGAGAAATTATTAAAGCCACCTTAGTGAACGATGGCAGGTCTTGCATCGATTTGATTTCACTTTCCTCAGCACTTTCAGCCGGGGGTTGAATATTAATTCTTTTTGCTATATAATTCCCAAAAACGGGGCCCGCCAGAACAGCAGAGGGAAATCCCAAAACGATTCCAAAAAATATGACCCAACCGAGGTCAGCGCCAAGTATATCTGCCACTGCAATTGGGCCAGGAGTTGGCGGAATAAATGCATGAGTGACCGCCAAACCAGCAATCAATGGCATGCCGTAATGAAGTAATGACCGCTTAGTATCCCGACTCAGTGCATAAATCATTGGCACAAGGATGATCAGTCCAACGTCGAAAAAAACCGGAATGGCCACGAGGAAACCAGTAATGACCATGGCCCAGGAGGCCTTTTTCGGGCCAAACCAGGACAACAAGTGATTGGCCAATGCATGGGCACCTCCGGAGCTTTCCAGCATTTGGCCGAATATTGCCCCTAAACCAACCACCACAGCCACGAAACCTAAGGTGTTGCCCATCCCATTTTGGATGCTTGTTGTTATTTCTGACAAAGGCATACCTGCCAGAAGACCAACAAAAATGGAGGTCATTAACAAAGCAATAAAAGCGTTGAGTTTGAGCTTAAGGATCAGAAAAAGAAGTAAGGCCACTCCAGCGGCAACAATGATAATCAGGTAAGAAATTGACATGGGACAAATATAACCAGCTTGCTGAACCGACATATTCGAACTTTTGTGGATGGATCGTTGGAGCCGACTCTTAGAAAAAAGAGCAGGTTTATAAACCTTTGCTTAGGTCAAAGGATGAGGTGGATAGAGAAAAACATGCCACCAATCTGATTAGAATAGAGGGATTGTCAATCACCATTTAGATAGGTATGGAGTAGACCATGAAGTGCGGGATGTGCCTTCCCTATCGATAATACCTATCCAGGGAATTGAAAATTTTGTACCTCAAATGGGGCTTGGGGTTTTCTTAAAACCACCTTTTCCTACTGTTCGTCTCATCAAAGATGTACAAAGACAAAAGCAATACGCCTACTGTAATTATTAATAGTAACATGATTTTAGTTTTTTAATACATTACAAAGTAAGCGTCATGAAAGGAGAAGAAACATCGGGCAAAAGGCGTAAATATCTATAGGTGTTAACACTACGTAAAACCCTCATTATCAGCAACGCCTATACGTCATATACCTAGTGTAGTTCTCTCATATCGACCTTAATTCTCAACCTCATCCAATTCCATATCCGTTGCCAGAATAGGGTTATATGGCGCAATCTCTACATGAACGGGATGGGCATCCCAAATTTCAGAACAGTAATCTCTGATGGAGCGATCACTGGAGAATTCTCCAATCCTGGCGACATTCAGAATTGACATCCTGGCCCAGTTTTCAAGATCCTTGAAGAGCTCACCTACTTCATCCTGCATTGCAACGTATGATTCATAATCACCCATAGTAAAATAGTAATCTCCGTAGAAAAGTGAATCCACCAGGGGCTTAAACAAATCTTTGTTGTACTGTGAGAAAAAGCCCGAAGAAATCAGATCCAGGCATCTCTTGAGGTCATCGTTGGAGTTATAAAATTCCTTAGGATCAAATCCGGAGGCTTTAGCTTTTTCGACCTCCTCAGCGGTATGACCGAAGAGGAAGAAATTTTCGTGGCCCACGGCATCCCTGATTTCAATATTGGCCCCGTCTAATGTGCCGATGGTTAAGGCGCCATTCATGGAGAACTTCATATTGCCCGTGCCTGACGCTTCCATCCCGGCAGTTGATAGTTGCTCGGAAAGGTCAGCGGCCGGATATACCCGCTGGCTATTTGTTACATTGAAATCGGGTAGGAAAACAATCTTCATTTTCTCGTTGACATCCGGGTCATTATTGACAACATCCTTTACTGAATTGATGAGTTTGATGACAAGTTTGGCCATGTCATAAGCAGGAGCTGCCTTGCCCCCAAAAATGAATGTCCGTGGAGTGACCTCAAGGGCCGGATCGTCTTTTAACCTGTTATAAAGGGTAATTATATGAAGAACATTCAAATACTGTCGTTTGTACTCATGAAAGCGCTTCACCTGTACATCAAACATCGAGTTAATATTTACTTCAATTCCCTGTGTCTTTCTAATGTATTTCGCCAGACGTTTTTTCATTTTACGTTTAGCCTTCTGCCAGGCAATAATGAAATTAGGATCTTCTGCAAACTCCTCTAACTGCCGTAGTTCATCAAGGTTTTTAATCCAACCTTCACCAATTTTTTCAGTGATCAGGTTGGTCAGTGGCTGATTGTTGAGCACAACCCACCTTCGTGGTGTAACCCCATTGGTTTTGTTACTTATCTTGCCTGGCCACATTTCATCAAAGTCAGCAAGCGCATTTTGCTTAAGCAATTTGGTGTGAAGTTTCGCTACACCATTGATGGCATGGGCACCTACACAGGCCAGGTTAACCATCCTGATATACCTCTCACCACTTTCATCAATGATTGACATTCGTTTTACACGATCATAGTCTCCCGGGTAAAGCTGCTTTACCTCTTCAAGGAATCGTTGATTAATCTCCAGGATTATGTCAAGATGCCGTGGTAGCAAGCTACCCATCAAACTGACCCGCCATCTTTCCATTGCTTCGGGCATCAGTGTATGATTGGTAAACGCAATAGTTTTAGTTGTTATTTCCCACGCATCATTCCATTCCATCCGGTGTTCATCAACCAGTATCCTCATCAATTCCGGTATGGCGATGGTAGGGTGGGTATCATTCAATTGCAATGCAAACTTGTCATGCAAGTTTGTTAGTTTATTCCCTCTATCGAGATGGTTTTTGATAACATCCTTTAAAGAGCAGGAAACAAAGAAATACTGTTGTCTTAACCTCAACTCCCTACCTGCCATTTGCAGATCATTGGGGTATAGGATTTTAGAGATATTTTCTGAGCCTATTTTGTCGTGAACAGCACCGTAAAAATCCCCCCGATTGAATGTCTGAAAATCGAATGACTCACAGGCTTCAGCCTTCCACAACCTAAGGGTTGCAGCAGTGTTAGTGTCATAGCCCAGGATCGGTGTGTCATACGGAATTCCCTTGACCACTTCATTTGCAACCCATTTAGTATAATGCTTCCCTTTCTCATCTATCTCTTGCTTGATATGTCCCCCGAACATTACGTTTTGAGCGTGTTCAATCCGTGGTATTTCCCAGGGGTTTCCATAGCGAAGCCACTTATCAGTTATCTCTACCTGCCAGCCGTCATGGATTTCCTGGTCAAAAATGCCAAACTCATACCTGATGCCATAGCCAATGGCTGGTATGTCCAATGTTGCCATCGAATCAAGATAACAAGCGGCAAGCCTACCCAATCCTCCATTACCCAATCCAGGCTCTTCTTCCTGATCCAACAAATAATTTAGATTCAGGCCAAGCTCCTTTAAGGCCTTCTTAAATTTGCTAAAAAGGCCCATATTGATCAGGTTATTTCCCAAATGTGGCCCCACCAGAAACTCCGCCGAAAGATATCCGACGGTTCTCTCGTTCTTCTCGTGATAAGTTTTTTGGGTATTCAGCCACCGATGCAACAACCTGTCGCGAACAGTGTAGGCCAGGGCCATGTAATAATCGTTTCGCGTGGCGACTTCAGGATATTTTCCCTGGATATAAAATAGGTTATCGAGGAATGCTCTTTTTAAGGTTTCGAGATCTATCCCTGTGCGATCATCTTCAATTTTGATCTTAGTGAAATTACTTGCTGAACCGTTCATGATTAAGGGGGTTTTTAAATCAAGATGCACGGAAATTAAAAAAAGAATAACTCTCAAATTATGACTTCGATTAGCTTCTTCTATGTTCTGGCGGATGATTCTGGTCAACATTAATAGCCCAACTATCATCAATTTATATGATAGAAATCGTGTTAACCTGATTTGGGCACTGGTAGTTTTAAATCCAAATACTTACAAATTCCGAAGTCATGTCGCTTTTAAGTACAGGGGTCTTTGGCACCTCCAAAAAAGAATCAGAAAAACGAGTACCCATTCACCCTGGCCAGCTTTTATGGATCAAAGAAGACATTAGAAAACACCTCTTTTTTGAAAAGGGGTATGGGCAGCCGTTTGGTTATGATGATAACTATTTCGTGAAAAATAGCGGTGGCATTTTATCCCGACATGAACTTTTTAATCGCGATCTCATCATCCTTCCAAAACCAGTTCAGGGCGATTTTGATGAAATGAAACAGGAAGGCATTATCTGGGGATGGCCGCATTGCGTACAGCAATCCGAAATCACCCAATCAGCAATTGACAAAAAACTGACATTAATTGCGTGGGAATCAATGCACAAATGGACTAAAGGAGGGGATTGGATTTTCCACATCTTTCAAAAGAATAACGAAATGGCGGGTTATGCCGCAGTGCTACATGCCCTTGGCTTGGCGGGAAAAGATGGCAACTATGGCCCTCACTTGAAAGCGGTTGTAATCAGTTTTGGCTCTGTAAGTAGAGGTGCAATTACTGCTTTGCGAGCCGTTGGAATACACGATATCTTGGTTCTTACCCATCGCCACTCAACGCTTGTAGCAGACCAGATGTCGGGTATCGAGTACATCCATTACGAAGAGCATGGCGACGATGACCTTATTGCTGTAAGCCCTTCAGGCAAGGAAGAACCAATCATGAATGTCTTTCACAATGCAGACATAATCGTTAATGGCATTTTGCAAGACACTGACCACCCAACAATGTTTATCAAAAAAGGTGAAGTTGACTACCTGAAGCCAGGCTGCCTCATTGTTGACATCAGCTGCGACCTCGGAATGGGCTTCTATTTTGCCAGGCCTACCTCATTCAAGAATCCCATGTTCATGGAAGGAAACGTAAATTATTACGCCGTTGACCACACACCATCTTATTTATGGGACAGCGCTTCATGGGAGATTTCTATGAGTATCCTTCCATACCTGCCTATGGTGATGAAAGGGGAGGAAAGTTGGTTGGCCAATGACACAGTTAACAGGTCTATTGAAATCCTGAATGGTAAAATTAAGAATGAAAAAATACTCTCTTTTCAAAAGCGAAAAGAGGAATACCCCTATCCGGCTATGGCCTAAACATATTGTTTCATAAAACCTTTTCTTGTTGGTAAAGTAGCAATACGGTCATTTACTCGTAATTTTAATTTTGTTTAAACTTTGTTAGGATGAACTCCAGGATTATTTATCTCAAAATATGCTTCTTTGCTTTTTTGTTTTCCTCATGTGGAGATAATGATTTCGATAATACTGACGCCATTGAGGGAGAAGGGCCAATAGTCAGTGAAATTATCCCAGTATCAGATTTTATCGGTGTCGATCTTTTGGGTTCATTTGATGTGGATATTGTACAAGGATCTGAGCAGATTGTGACAGCGGAAGGGCAAGCCAACATAATTGACAGGTTGAAATTGGAAGTAAACGATGATATTCTTTCGGTCACACTTGAGGATGGTAGTTATCAAAACTTTGATCTAATGATATTCATTCAATCACCTATGATCGAAACTTATCAATTGACTGGCTCCGGCGACATGACCATTGATGGCTACGAAAACCTGGAAAACCTCAATATTTTACTTTTGGGAAGTGGTAACATCATTGGTGGCAACTCTTTTCTGGTTGAAAACTCAGCCTCACTTAATCTCACTGGAAGCGGTTCCATTTTTCTTGAGATTGAAACCTTAGAAACAATCGGGAGTGATATCCTTGGTTCTGGTGACATTAATCTATCAGGGCAAACTTTAAGCCAGACTGTCGCAATAATCGGCTCAGGGAATTATAACGCTTTCGACCTCATTTCCGATTCGGCAGAAATTACAATTGTCGGCTCTGGTGATGTCCAAGTCACGGTGAACAACACCCTGACAGGAGAGCTAAGTGGGTCGGGTAGTATTTTTTATAAAGGTGATCCGACAATTGATGTTTCAGTGCTTGCAGAAGGAAATGTGGTTAATGCAAATTGAGGTTACACGGAACCCAAGTCTAATAATCTAATATCTATCAATCCTGGTTCTTATAAATCACCCCACCCTTCATCACTAATTTCACCTTCCTTAAATCTGAAATATCCTTCGAAGGATCTCCTTCAACTGCAATTAAATCCGCCAGCATCCCTGCCCTGGTTGCCCCTACTTTATTTTCAAGATGAAAAATTTCAGCATTACCAGAAGTAGCTGCTTGTAATACTTCCAAAGGCTTCATGCCATAATCAACCATCATTTCCAGTTCCCTTACATTATCCCCGTGAGGGTAAACACCAACATCACCGCCGAAGCAAATCTTCACCCCGGATTCTAACGCCAACTTGAAACTCCTCTTTTTGGCGGTGATTCTTTCCGGCTCGGGTTCTGATCCTTTTTCCCAGCCGCGATACTGCATTATGGCATCCCCGGCAGCAAGGGTTGGGCAGAAAGCCACGTTATTTTCCTTCATCAAATTAAAGACTTCCTTTGTTCCTTCATCACCATGCTCAATGGTTTCCACTCCGGCCAAAGTTGCCCTTCTCATTCCTTCAGCAGTGGAAGCGTGTGCCACCACATAACGACCGCTACTCTCAGCTACCTTTACCATTAGAGCCATTTCATCCTGGGTAAACGTAGGCCTGGCCTCACCATTCGGGCCCCAGCGATAGTCAGCATAAATCTTGATGAAATCAGCACCTTTCCCGATCTGATCCCGGACTACCCTGATCAAGTCGTCCTGGCCGTCTGCCTCTTCAGCACCTAAGGGCACTTCTACACCATCATGAAAGCCTTTGGGTCCGTAACTGCCTGTGGCTACGATTGCCGGCCCAGCAACCAAAAGCCGAGGCCCGGTGATAACCCCTTTTTCAATGGATTGCTTAACACCGACATCGAGATATCCAGCACCCTCGGAGCCAAGGTCACGCATCGTGGTGATCCCGGCCATTAGTGAAGCCTTCACATGGTTGGCAGCACGGATAGCCCGTTCAGCAGGTGTCTCCTTCAAAACCTGGTCATTCCACGACGTTTCATTGTAAGGATGCAATAAAATGTGTGAATGCCCTTCAATTAATCCGGGCATAAGGGAAGTTCCGGGAAGTTGAATCTCTTCTGCTGAATTAACTGGCAATCCTGAAATCGATCCGGCATAGCCAATCCGGTTATTTTCAACCAGAACTACCCAACCGGTTCTCATTTGATACCCATCGAAAATGCGATCGGGTTTTAATAGATATTGGGCAAGCAGCCCATGTGATGTGACTGCGAAAAGGGCAATTAATTGAAGTGTTCTCATAACGAAATATTTAGCGTCAATTTATTGAAAAAAAATGAAGGCATTTTATCGACAGTAAATTGTTAATTTGTAGTTCCTATTAAACCAATCGTAATGAAGTACCCCATACAGCTAGCCCTTTTACTTTTCCTTGTTAATACCACCACAAGATCGCAGGATAAAACAATGCGTATCGGCATCATTCAGTACAAATCAGCTGAAAAAGTTGAGCAAACCTTTGGGCCTATTGTGGAATATATGGCAGAAAAAAGCGGGATGAAGGCCGAACTCACAATAGTAAATGACGATGACCTGGGATTTCAAATGAATAATGGAGATTTCGATTTAGGTATTTTCACGGCATTCCCATATTTGAAAGCCAAGCAAGACTTCCCTGATCTGTCTGTTTTTGCCACCCACCTGGTTGATGGTAAAGAATATTACAGTGGCTACATTCTCACCGGTCCGAAAATTAAAAATTTCTCTGATCTGAAGAAAAAGCGCCTTCTCTTTGTCAAGGAAAGCTCGACCTCTGGTTTCAAAATTCCCAATGGGGTGCTACGGGAACATAATATCGACATTGATGTTGACTACCTCACATACGATTTTTCCGGAGATCATACAGCCTCTCTCTGGGCCCTTGATTCTGGCAATGTTGACGCCATAGCTGTGGATGACAGAAGATTCAAGAGTTTTAAAGGACCTAATAAGTCAAATTTTAATGTTTTAAGTGAGTTTACTGTTCCTTATCATGCATATGTTTTTTCGCCTTCGTCGGATGATGAGCTGAGAAATAAAATCAGTGAGTTACTGTTCAACCTGCACAAAGATCCTGAAGCGAGAAAATTGCTGGAAAACCCCCTGGATGTCACCCAGGTCACTCCAAAAGATGACGATTATTACAACGACCTTCGCCGGTACATGAGAATTGTGAGGGTTAAACCTTCGGTGGTTGTGGCCATTAATCCCACCGAGAATGTTCTTGCCTCTTTAGGCGGACAAAGGGATTTGATCCCACTTATTGAGGGAAGGATACAGCAGGAATTGCAGAATAGCAATCGTTTCAGTGTGGTCAATATTGAAGAAGGGAAAGCCACTTATCGTTGTACGGTAGACTTGTTCTCCACGGAAGAAGGCATTCTTAGCTACCAGGTCAAATCAAATGATCGCTTCATTGGAGATGGTGAAATCGCCCAAAAGGAATTCCGCAAGAAAATGCCTTTGGAGTTCTCTCAATGGTTGTTAAAAAGCTTGCCTTTAGAGACTGAAATGCTCTACAATGGAGAGGATTGGTTTATCACGTTCGGAACCAATGATGGGGTCACTGCAACGGATTACCAGTTTGATGTATTTGCTCAAAATGGTCAATCTGTCTCATTGGGGAAAAAAGAAATTCATTCAGCCACAGCGTTAAACATCTTTTTTAAGGAAAATCCTGCTTTTGTTAAAGGCAGCAAAGTTGTCATGAATTATAAAACGCCTGTAGGGCAATCCTCTGTTCTTTCCATTAGCGATGAGGGTACTGATACTTATAATATTTTCAGCAGGAACTTCTGGAAAGGGGCAGGCTTCTGGGACAAACTTGGTTTGATCGGTGGTATTTTGATTGCCCTGGCATCTGCTATCATTGGTAAAATCCTTGCCAATCGTAAAAAACAACGGTTCAAGAATATCCTATACCAAACCAATGACCTGATCAAGGAATATGTTGAAGGTCAATTCAAGCTGGAAACCAGGTTGATTGAACAGAAAGAGTTTATTAGCCAGGCCCTGGAGGATGGCCACATCAATGAGAACCAGTTTCTTATTCTAAAGAACAGGATTGAAGACATGCAAGCCCTGATAGAGTTTCATAGCGGTAAAGGAGACATCCACCTTGCTGATCAGCAGGCCGATGAAATACGCGAAATTGTAAGTGATGGTAAGATCACAGAACGTGAATTTTCAAAGATCATGAGCATCATAAAAAAGGGTGTATCGGGAACATCAACATCTGGTATAAATAATTAAGGACTTAACAAATCTCAGACAAGAGTTAACCGTTCTACTTGTTATGAGGTAAGTTCAATACATAAAGTTACCTCATATTCATTACAAATATCTGCGATATTTACCTCATATCTATTACATGTTTCTATTATATTTACCTCATATCTATTACAATAATATCTTAAGCTCCACTGCTGAATCACATGAGGATACATCGTAAATCATATAGCAGGCTGTTGGATTGGAAGGAATCTGCCCAACGCAAACCGCTACTTATTCGTGGAGCCAGACAAGTAGGGAAGACCACCCTGGTCAGGGAATTTGCCAACGAGTTTGCCAATTATATCGAATTGAACCTGGAGAAAGAGGCAGACAGAAACTTATTTGAGGTCGATGATATTAATAAAATTCTGAATTCAGCCTTTTTGCTGAAAGGTGTCGTTCCTGATGATGGGCCTACATTAGTATTTATTGATGAAATTCAGGAATCGCCAAAAGCCATTCAATTGTTGAGGTACTTCTATGAAGAAAGACCTGATTTACATGTTATTGCAGCCGGTTCATTGTTAGAATTTGCCATTAGCAAAGTTCCAAGCTTCCCGGTTGGCAGAATAGAGTACCTCTATCTTCATCCGTTGAATTTCGAAGAGTATTTAGGTGCCATTGACCACACTGGGGCTATTGATGCTTTAAATACCATTCCAGTACCCGATCATGCACATAATGTCCTTCTCAACTTGTTTCATGAATATACCGTAATTGGCGGAATGCCGGAAGTAGTTGCCCAATATCTGGAGCATAAAAATGTGGCTATGCTTTCCAGTTCCTATCAACGGTTATGGCAGTCGTTCAAAGAGGATGCAGAGAAATACGCCCGAAACGAAACAGAAAGGAAAGTAATCCGGCACATTATTGAAGCAGCACCCAACGAAACAGATCGAATCAAATTCGAAGGTTTCGCAAGGTCAAATTATCGGTCCCGGGAAGTTGGAGAAGCATTTCGCTCTTTGGATATGGCCAGGATAATCCAGCTCATTTATCCAACCACCAGTTTATCTCCCCCATTAATTCCTGACTATAGAAAGCGGCCACGATTGCAATTTCTTGATACTGGTCTATTAAACAATATATTGCTATTACAGGGAGAGATGATCTCGATGAAAGACATGAGTGACTTGCATAGAGGAAAGATAATCCAGCACCTGGTCTGCCAGGAGCTTGTTTCAATTCACGAAACAACAAATTATAAACCTAATTTTTGGGTAAGAGAAGAAAAAAATAATAGCGCAGAAGTGGAT
>Ga0316189_10003795_pt1 | contig 14641 bp, 18 predicted proteins | sample LowCovwburrow_MG_FD_204930 | JGI IMG/M metagenome (GOLD analysis project Ga0316189, IMG submission 204930) | Coastal sediment microbial communities from Maine, United States - Lowes Cove worm burrow | ecosystem: Environmental > Aquatic > Marine > Coastal > Sediment | place: USA: Maine...
CAGGGAACGGGCGATCGTATTCAGTATCACGGTACTTGTGGTGAGTGCAGTATCCGCGCCTTGAATCAAAGTCACTCACGTAGTGGACGCACTCGGAGCAGTAGGGATCGCCGTGGTTGTCGATTTCGTCGTCGAGTCTGTCTTCTTTGTCTCTCATAATCCTGCCTTCCGTTGGTTGATTTGCCTGTCCGCCCGCCAATACCCCTGTGCATACCGACGCGCCAGCCGCCCACGCGAGCCAGCCATCAGGAGGCGCATGCGAACGGTGACATGATGCCGGCCCTCGTTGCTGCGAACCATGTGCCGGCTGCACCCGAGGACGGCGGCAAGGGCGCGCTTTGATCCCCATGCCCGCCGGACGTTGCGGAGGTAGCTTCCTCTGGTTCTCATTCGCTTGCCCCTTCCTTCGGCTTGCGCAGAAAACTGAGCGCTTCCCGGGCCCGCCTTCGGTTCTCTTCGTACTGCTCGTTGTCATCGGCAGGCTTAGGCGCGACGCTATCTTGCCGCTTCCTGGCCCGAGACTGGGCCGCCAGGCGCCGTTGTGCCTCGTCCCGGCGCCTCTGTGCCTCCGCATGCTGCTCGGCCTGCCTCGCGCCTTCCTGGCGCTTCCCGCGGCTCTTGGCCCCGATGGTCCCTCGACGGCCCCAGAATCGGGCGTCCAGTAGCTTGGGCAGCACGAGGCCGCTAGAGTAGTCAGTGCCGCCCAGCTCGGTTGCCTTAGCCTGGACGAAGTCGCGCACCTGATCCTCGGTGGCCGGGGCCCCGAGTGCCGGGCTCGGCGGGTTCATCCGGTCGAACACCGCGCGGATCGCCGCTTGGTCGTGGAGTCGGTGGGCACAGCCGGCTGCGTTCAGGATGCCCTGAAGCTCGGCTGTGAAGGTCTCAAATCCTGCCTCTGGTCTGACTGTCTCACGAGAGGGGAAAAGATCCGCCTTCTTCTCTCCCTTCTTGATCTTATTCTTCTCCGGAGAATGAACGGGCGCGCGCGCAGGACTAGGGGATGGCCCAACTGGTCCCAACTGGGCCTGAATGGGCCCACATGGGCCCAACTGGGCCAAGATGGGCCCGAATGCTGGATTAGCACTAGAGATTTCAGCCAGTTCCAAGAGAATGGACTTCGCCGATTGATTCGGGGATTGGTAACGTGCATTACGCTTTAGCATCTCTTTGACCGAGCGCCATTGGCCGGCCCCTAGGGGCACCTTGAGCACTTTTCCGCCTGGCTTGGTCACTTGGCGTCGGGGCCTTTTGAGGCCATGTCGATAATGTGACCAATCACACAGACAAGGCACGGATTGTCACCGTAGTCTGGCGGCTCGCAAAAACATACGAAGTCAGTAATCTGTCTGCTTATGTCGCGAAGGGCCTCAATCGCGATTGGCCACCGAGCCTTGGCTCTTCGTACATCTGGCGCATGTATGCTTGCCCATCTGTACGCTGATATGGTTTCTGTGTCTCTGTCTAGCTCGTTGACAGGCATCTCATCCTCCAAAACAAACCACCCCCGCTCGGTGCTGATGACCTACACGGAGTGAGATCCCGAACGGGGGTGGCAAATTAGGTTTCAAGTTTGGTCTCCGTGAAAATCATCAGCGTCAAAATTGTGACAGCTTCTCAGGGCCGCGTCAAGGGGAAAGTTGGCATGCCAGGGCGGCCTTTTTCCAATCGCCCTTGACAAAAACCAAGACGTTTTGATGGGTCTTTCCGATCTTGCGCCCGGACTCAAACTGCTTTCGGATTCGGATAGGCAAGCTGCCGACGGCGGTGACTAAAATCATCTCGTTGTAAAGGTGGACGCCCTGCTCGGCAAAGGCCCGCTCGGTCTCGCCGATGAATCCGCGCATTAACCCAGTTTTTGGATTGCGGAAATCTCCAACGACGAACACGGCGAAGCGGTCATCCTTTAGCCGTTCACAGGCCCGCATTATGATCCGGCGGTAGGCAAGACAGAAGGCGTGATAGTCCATTGCGCTCAGGTCTTTGTGGTCGTCGCTGTACTTCTCAAGGTCGCCGTATGGTGGGCAGGAAAAGATCATGTCGGCCTTTGGTGCGCCCGGCAGTGCCTCAAGGGCATCGCCGCAGACCCAATCAGGGCGGGCGTCAGGGACGATTGCCTCGGCCTGGGCTTCATTGGCCACAATTTGCTCTGGGCGCAGGTCGCAGCCCCAATAGCGGCGGCCTAGCATGGACGCGACGATACCGCGGACACTGCCTCCGGCGAACGGATCGACTATCTGACCATTGGGCGGGCAGAACCATTTATATGAAAGCTCGCAAAGGACGGGATCGAAGACTGAAGTTCCAGTTTTTATATCCGGAAGATAGTCGTATTTTTTCACGGCGTCGCCATTGCACGAAAAGGACTCTGCATCACGTCCGACCCCTCCGTCAATCCCGTATGCCATCCACATCCGCTTCCGCTCCTGCCAGAATCCCTCGCGGGCATTCAACACTGAGAAGGGCGGCACGGTGAATTGGTCCGCTATGCTACCTCTCGACCTTGGCACGACAGGATCGCCGAAGAGGTCAAGGCCGTATAGTGCTAGGTCTTTTTTCGTCATGATGCTCTCTTTTTTCGTGAAAAAATACCGACGCCCCAGGCCTGTGGAATACCAGTGGCGCCGGTAACTCAACGGATGTGATTTTCATCCTCATTGGACAGTGTTAGCCACGGTGTTATAGGCGCTTGCTTAGGGCGCCCGGTGATCAGAAGGGTATATCCCCGTCGTCATGGGGCGGCGGCTCTTGGCCTGAGGCGTCAGTGGTTGGCGGGGGGCCGGCGAAGCTCATGTCGAGCGCGTCGCGGCCGTACTTCCCCACCTTGAAGGCGATCTCCACCTCTCGGCCGTCGGCCTCTGCCGCCCGGGCGCGCTCCGCGAGCTCGTCCTTGAAGGTCTTGTGTACCTCGCCGCCAACCCAGATACCCCACAGGGTCCAGGGCCCGCGGTCGCCACTGCCGGTGCGCTCGGTGGTCACTGACTCGACCTTGCCGATTGCCAGATTCTCGGCCGGCTTGTCGTCCTCGAATCCGCCTGTGATATCCGCGGGCCTCGAGGATGGCGGCGGGGTGCCCCGGCGATGGGCGGGCGCGTCCTCGACGTCCTGAGTGAACACCTCGCTGGCTGCCGTAGCGGTCAGGGTCAGGTCCACGTAGGACCGTTTCTTGGCCATCTTGAGGATCGTGTTCGCTGAGTCGGCCGGATTCGTGCGGACCTGCTTTGTGGTGTAGGCCTCCCTTGACTTCCGATTGTATCCGTGCTTCTCCCGCCGGCGACTGGCTGGCGTCTGATCCCATTCGGCATCCGAGACGGACCGCCGCCACTTGTATTTTTCCTCGTTGGTCGAGGCCTCGCCGATGCCGATGCCGCGGATAACGCCGTCGGGGGTGGACCCAATGGTCTTGACCCGGTAGCGAATTTCGTCCTCGGTGCTCAGATCCTCCACAACAATGTCGGTCAGGTGGATCTGAAAGGTCATGAGCACGAGCTCGGCGCCGGCCTTGAAAAGGGTAGGCTTGTCGCCGCAGCCCGGGATCGTGCCGTAGTGGTGATCCTTCCTCATCACCTGCCGCTGGATCTGCCGGACGCTTTCAATGTGCCCGGCCAGCTGCTCGACGGCCAGGCATTGGAGGCTCTGTGGCGTGGCGATCTCGATGGCGTCCTTTTTCATGAGCCCACCTCAACCGCCGCCGCCCGAAGCCCGCGGGCCACTTCGTCCAATCCGTCGATGGCCTCGAGCAGCAGCTCCGCCCCTTCGTCGGTGGCCATGTCTGGGGCTGGAACCTGTAGCAGCGCTTCGGCATAGGCTGCCAGCTTCTCAGCGTCGGGCCGCAGTGCGTCGGCGCGCGCCTTGGCCTCAGCGGCCAGTCGTTCCTGTTCACGCTCGGCCTCCAGGGCGTCGGCCAGGTCCTTGGCTGCCTTGGCCTCGGCTACCTTCTTGGCCTGCTCAGCCTCCACCGCTGCGCGCTCGGCGTCGAGCTTACGCTGGGCTTCGGCCTTCCGCTCATCATCTTGTCGTTTGGCCTCCACTCGTGCCTCCTCAAGCAGCCGCTCGGCCGCCGCCGCCCGCTCGGTAGCCTCAGCCGCGATGCGATCCGACTCGGCCTGCTGTCGGCGAAGCTCTGCCATCTCCTCAGCGATCCGGGCCTGCTCGGCTTCGCGCTCGGCCTGTAGCTCGGCCTCCACTTTAGCAGCTGCCTCAAGCCGCTTTGCCTCGCGCTCGCGATCCTTTGCGTCGTCGACCGCTGCCTTCTTTTCCTTGAGCGGGATCTCGATTGCCTCGATGGCTTCCTTGAGCTCGCGCGCCGCGGAGTCAACAGCCTTTCCATAGGCCAGCGCGTCCGCCTTCAGCTCCTTGCGGGTCTTCTCGACCTTGCCACGCATGCCGCGGAGGTCGGCGACGGCGCCGCGCACTAGCTCGTAGCCCTCCCTTGTAGTGGCATCGAGGCCGGCGGTGGAGTCGGCGTATGTTGCGATGGCATCCATTGTCACGGTGTAGGCGTCGCGGATTGCGATCTCGCTCATGGTCGGTGCTTTTTCGATTTGGTCTTGCATCATCTCTCTCCCTTGTCACTCGGCAAAAACCCCATAGCCTCCAGCTCAGCAATCAATGCCAGGCCGTGGAGTTTGAGTTTGGTTGATTTGGTTTTGGTGACTACGGCGTAGACTCGTAGGGGTTTCGTTTTCATGCTAATACCCGCGCAGTTTGCCAAGCGCAGCTAGTTTTTCGATTGCGCGCTTTTCGATTTGTCGCACGCGCTCGTTTGTCAGATTGCAGATTGCCCCAATTTGGTCTAGGCCCAGCCCGCCTGGGTTAGCGTCCGTGACGTCCAGAGCACAGCTATACAGGATCTCCCCAATCTGCAGCTCAGGCCATGTGATTCGGAGGCTGCCAAATCGCGTCACGTCAATGGCCAAATGATGCTTGCAGCGCGTCCAGGGACAGGGCCTAGGGCCGTCGATGCAGTCTGCGCGGGTGACTGGCGCACCTGGGCGCGTAGTCTCGTTACATGGTCCAACTAGAGCCTCAAGTGACGCTCTAGCTCTGTCGCTAATGGCTGGCTCGTTGGTGCCGACGATGGCCGGGGCGGAGTTGGCGCGCTTGCGGTGGGCCTTGATGCCGTTCGGGTTGCGCTTCCTACCAGGAGCGAGCAGATCGGCCGGGTCCTTTTTTCGGTGCAGGCGTTTCATGGCTCCTACCCGAGGCACTCGGCGCGCGTCATGTCGTTTTGCTCGGCGATCATTTCCCAGACCGTGCCGAAATACCACACGCCACAAAGCAGGCTCTTGCAGGCGGCTTCGCATGTTGGGCACATGCGGTCCTCGGAGTCTGGCTCTCGGTCGTGCTCGCAGTAGCCATCAATGCCGCCCTCGCAGCCCTCCCAATGATCGCAGGAGTCGCAGTCCCACCACAACCCGACCTTATGGTTTGTCCACGGCCAGATGGTATCTCCGCACTCAGAGCAGGTGTGGTATTCCCTGGTCTCCTCGCGGAACGATTCTGATATCCCGCAACTGTCGCCTCCGTCGTAGTCACATGAACATTCAATCATGGATTCTCCCCTTTCTTCGCACGAGCCGCGCACTCGTCACACATGCCATGCGACAGCCCAGCTGTCATCCTCTCGACCATAGCCCGGCCGATTGTGATACCGCGGGCTCTAGCATCTGCCTCAATGGCGCGACGTAGCTCCGGGGTGCATTTGGTGATGAGTACAGCGGTCCGGCCGCCGTCTCGCTTTTGTCTGATGGGGCCGGACATCAGATGAGGCCCGAGTCGTATTCGCGCAGGATTCGCTCGGACAACCACTGAGCGTCATCATCTGTCATCCCGTCCCATTCGGCTTCTTCGAGCAGTTCATTGAGGCGGTCTAGCTCTGGCTGAGTGTATCCCTCGGTGTTGTCGTCTGTGTATTTCATGATGCTCTCCGTGGTGGTTTGCGTGTCGCTCATGTCTCTTTGTACTCGATAGGTATTACCTATGCAAGGCTTTATTTCACGCCCCTTTGATTTTCGCCCCTATCTAGTTGGATTGCTTGGGGAAATTATTTGACAGCCAACACCATGCGACCGCCAAGGGAGTCGATGCGCGAGGCGTTGATGTCGAAGCGACGCGAGCCCTTGTGGGCTGGATTGCTGGGGCTGTACTCCTCGATGCGCCAGTCATCAGGACCTGATCCGTGTAGAACATACTCCCAAGCCTGGTCCAGGCAGATACCGCGCACGCTTGGGGTGTAGACCTGGGACATGCTAGCCCAATAGCGGTTGATGCCTGAGATGCCCCAGAGGCGGTCACCTTGCTCGCGAGCGTCAGCCCTGGCTGTCATGTCCGGGAGCAAAAACCCGCTGCCAATGTACAGGCCACGGCTATCCGTGTGATAGGACGCGCGCTTACGCCAGCCCTGGATATAGCCCAGGACATCGGCCGAGTCGCGGAATGACTCGCAGTCACACCATAGGGTAACGCCCTCTGGTAGGCCTATCTCGCGACAGTGCTCCACCATGGCCTCACCAGCGGCCCGTCCTTGCTCCTCAGACGTTTGTCGGCTGCCGCGGAATATCTGGTAGCCAGTCACGCCAAAGCCAGCCTCAGTAAGCTCCTGAAGCTCCTCAGCGGATAGCAGGTCAAGCCAATCGGGGTGCCAGCCATGGGCATGGGGGAGGCAGCGCACGAAGCCTTGGACACAGAGAGTATCCCGAAACCACCTAGCCAACTCCACGGTGATGCGGAACGGAGCATCGATGACTAGGCCGCGGCCGGCATTGGCAACCCTCACGGCTGCACCACATCCGCGTGCCCAGTTGCCCGCTTGGCAGCCCTTGGGTGGCACTCATAAAGGTGCTCAAGGTCCAGGACCCGGGCAGACTCCTTGCACACGCCTGGCAATTTTTCCACGGCAGTCTCCGTGGTCTTTAACCGCTGGGTCATCGCCCCGAAAAACACCCCAAGCCCCACCAAGTTGATGACTCCAACGGCGACGACTGGGGCCCATTGGCTCATTTTCCGTCCTCCGGGTAGTCCCTGAGAATCTGGACTAGCAAGGCGTCCGTGTCGTCCTTGGCGATCTCGGCCAGGTAGGCATTGACGCGCGCCAACACGTCGGCCTCGGACTCTCCAGCTGCCCGGGCGGCGTCCATAATTGCGGTGATGATGATGGTCATCAGGCCGGAGTCGGCCCCTAGTTTGCTCAGGTCGATCATGGTGTTGCTCCTGCGGTGGCTGGTCGAGGCCGTGGCCGGGGCCGTGGAGGCGCCGGGATGTCCTTGTATAGCTGCACCATCGCGGCCATCAGCGACCGGACTGCCGGCCTGACGATGCCCTGCCAGACGCGCAGCCGCCTGATGATCTTGACCGCGACGGCCTTGCATGGCGCCGAGCCCTTGCCGCTCTTGGCCTCGCATTTGGTGAGCTCGTCGCGTGAGGCCTTGGCCATCAGGGAGGCCGTGAGATTGGACCCAGCCCTGAGTCCATCAGCGGTGCGAAGCACAGCGCCCTGCCAGGTCGTTGGGCCGCAGGCCGGCACCGCCACAAGGGCCAGGACCAAAAGGCCGGCCACGGGCGCCGTTGGCGCTTTGCCGTCTGAGTTGCGGGCCGGGATCCTGCTCTCGAGCCATTGCGCAATGTAGGCAGTACCGGCTACGGCCAGAGCCGCCCACTTGTGATAGGCCGCGGGGATGACATCCCCGACGGCCGACAGGGCGAACAGCCCAGACAGCCCGGCGAGGATGCTCGCGGCTAGTTTGATTTTCTCGTTCGTTTTCATCGGTGCCCTCCTAGGCAAGTTGAGGAAATGCCTTGATCAGTATTTCCTTGAGGCTTGCCTGCTGGCCAGCCTGTGATGTTTTGACGTAAACCTTGATCGTGTGTGCAGATTTGTCCAGCGCCCTGAATCCGTGACCAGACGCGATTATCCAGTCTCCCTGATCCTCAGATTTCGCGCCGTCGCAGCATGTGACACCGTCGATCTCGATCTTAGTTACAGCTGAGTGGCCGGCTGGCGCGGTTGCCATTGCCTTGAACCCTATTGCCCAATTGTTCGTGCCTGGCAGATACGGCGTAAAGGTAAGGCTTGCCGCTTCTGCATACGTTCCAGCGGATTCATCGGTCTGAGTTGCCGTGAAACTAAATGGCAGCGGAACTTTTGGTAAGTAGGTCATGGCTAGCCAGCGTACTCGTGGATGCCAAAGTAAAAATCCATCCCCTGGGTTGCTGCGCCGATCACTGCGTGACGCAAAAACATCAGGGTGCCGGCGGTAATCCGCGGGCATTGGATGACGATCGGAGAAGCCTTGCCGTCACGCTCAGGAGTCGCAACGGTGCCGGTATAGTCCCCGGCCCCAAAGCCGGCCGCTCCGCTAGCGCCCCAGGCGATCTGGATTTGATGCGGGAGTTTGTTGGCCCCAGCATCGACGTTTGAAATGATGAGCCGGTGAGGATCGAACTTGGCATAGGTGGCCTGAAATGGCGTGTCTCCAGAGCCAAGCAGCGGAATCCATGATCCAAACACACCATCGGCGCCGGATGTAGAGTCAAACGGCGTGACGCTCCACGCCTCGCCCTCGTTGACTCCTGCGGAGACAGAGCTATGAACGCCAAACCACTCCTCCCTCGAGTGAAGGTGCTTCTCAATTTCGTGGATCCGGTAGCTCGCACTCCCGGCGACGCCCAAGAGCCCGTCGGCTGCAGCCGAATCGATCTTGTCGGTCTCGTCCTTGACTGAATCAAGCGGAATGTAGGTCATGATTCACCTTTAGATTACTCCCCAGGTGGTTCCGTCGCACTCGAATTCGAGGGCGCCATATGCCACAGTGATGGTCACGCTTGCAGCCCCGTCGATGTTTGCATCGCCGTCGATGGTGATGGTGTTGGCTCCAGCGTTTCCGCCCCAGTCTTTGACCGTGACGCGGAATCCGTCGCCGGCATCGGCCACAGCGGGTAGCGTCACGGCGATGACGCTAGCCCGGTCGCATCGGATGGTTCGGTCGGTGACTAGGACCTGATAGGTTGCGGCCGTGACGTCGGTGCCAGGGATCCGCCGGATAGCCTCGTCGAGCTCCTTGATAGCGGCCTGGACCATGGTTGCCGTGGTGATGGTAACGTCGCCGGTCTTGTCGTAGCCAACGAGCAGCGAGCCGTCCCCGCTCGTGCCGTAGGTAAACGCGCCGGAGTGGTTGCTCTGGGTCGTGCCAATGATGGCGCCGGGGTTGTTGATCTCGGCCTTGATGTCGCCGGCCCCCGAGACCGAATCGTCCTCAAGCTCGGAGCCGACGCCGCCGAAGCTGAAAATCACAGTGGCGCCGGACTGCACCGAGATTACATCAAAGCCTGAGTCGCCGATCTTGCTCACGGTGTCCGAGAAGACGAACAGGAAAGCGCCGCTTGCAAGGTCGATCATCTCGAGGCTGCCGGCCGTGGACTTGAGCTTGGCGAGCGGGCCGAGGGCGGTGGTCGAAAGCCCGGCGCCGAGGGAGAACGGCTTTAGCGCAGAGTTGTTGACCTCGAGCTGAGTACCGAATGAGCGGGGGAGGCCGGTGAAGCTTGCACCGAGGGCGATGGCCACTGTCCCCGGGGTTGCCAGGTCGACTGACCAGTAAGTGTCCGTCGCCGTGTAGGGTCCGCCTGCAGGGATGGTACACGCGCCGATGAAGATGATCTCCACCGGGATGCCGCCCATTGCCACGACGGCTGCGTCGACCTCGGCATAGGTCTTGTAAACGTTGCCTGACGAAGCCCCGACGCTCGGGTCAAATACGATGGTGTTGTCCGGGTACTGCGGAGCCGCAGCCTTGCCGGCCAGGGCGGCGATCGATATCTCTTGGGCCCCGCCTGTCTCGTGGTCTGCCGTGTGCGACTCGGCGTGATGGTCGTCGGCCGAGACGTTTACCAGGTTGTCGTGATCGACGGTCGCGCCCCAGTAAACGAACTGCAGGGCATCGGTATTGACCACGTCGGCGCCGGCATTGTTGATGCACCTGAAGGTGCGATCGGCGTTGACCGTCCCGGCCTCGACGCTCAGGAAAGCCCCCGCGGCGTCGTCGGCGTTGTCCAGGTCGGATCGGCGGGTCAGTTCAAACTCTGTTGCTCCATCGCCGACGACGGTGAGATTGTAGATCCCGTTGTTGATGTGACTCGCGCCGCCGCCCTCGTTTTTCACGAGGTATACGTTATTGAGCGCAGCGGCGATGCCGTCGATGGTGGGGAAGGCCCCGACCGCGTCGCCCTTGAGCACGTCGGCGGTCCGCGTGTTGGCCGGTAGGGCGGCAGTGGTGGCGGCGTCGGCATTGGCCTTGCTCACCCCGCCGTCGATAGCGGCCGAGATTTGGTCATTGGTGTATTTCTTGGTCGACAAGTCTGCGTCGGCCACGGGTGACACGCCGGACACCACGCCAGTGAATGCGCGCGTACCGTCGGCGAGGGAGTATTGGGTGTGATCGTCGTCGCCCAGGCCTGCGATGCTGCCGTGATCGCCCATGGCAACGGCCGCCGCGCCGTCACTGATCGGGATTGTTCCGACCGCGCCCGCGGTGGAGATGTCCTCGATATCTCCGGGGCCCATCGCCGCTGCGCCGTCAGAGACAACGACCTGCCCGACCGTCGCGGCCGTCGAAAGGTCCTCGATGTCGCCCATGGCCAGGCCGCCGGCGCCGTCCGAGATCGCGGTCTGCCCGACAGTCCCGGCCGTCGCGAAATCCTCGACGCTGAGCTCGTCGTCCCCGCCGTCCTTGTGCTGGTCTCCGTGGACATTCGCCGGCACCCAGACGTTTGGGCCGATGCTATCAAGCCGCCAGACTGCGCCGGTGTCGATCTGGTATGCGAGCTTTCCAACGTCGGCAGTGATGGTTCCCGAGATCGCAGTTTTCGCCGCGTCGTCAGCCGGGTTCCACTGATAATCAACGTGGATCCCCTGGGTAGGGCCGGTCAGTTTGCTATGGATTGACATTTAGATCTCCTGCACGTCGGTGATTACAGTTTCTGATTCGTCGTCGATTACGATAACCCCGGTATCGTCGAGGACGATTGCCTGGATGATCAGGTCGGCCAGGTCCGTGAGTGACCCGCCGCCGGGCATTCCGTTGGGATCGGATCCGATAAATCGGCCGTCCATCCTCTCGCGTCCCATTATGCCGCCTCGTGTGTGATATGGACCGTGTCTCCGGCGGCGAGGCCCGAGACCTCAAAGCCAATGTGGGAAACGCCGAGCACCCCGGGGAGCTGCCTGACGGCGCCGACCGTTGTGCTGACGTTATCGATCCCGATCAGTGGGATCTTGGTCAAAAAGTGGAATTGCTCGACGTGTCGATCCCAGACCCACGGGATGACATAGCCGTCGGTTGACGACGCCGTCGGGCCGGTGATGCGAAACTTAAGTTGCCAAACCTCCTCGGTCTCGGGGATTTGCTTTTGTCTCAACTTCGTCGCGTCAGCAGTCGCTTGCACGACCATTGGGATCGGGTAGACGTTGGGGTCGGCGATGGCCGTCGGGGCCACCTGCGGGCCGAGTAGCGAGAACTCGGCAACGGTCTTATCCGTCGGATAGTCAACCCGGGTAAGCGGGTCTCGCATGAATGCGGATTCGTATGACATCGGATCACCTCAGGGGTATTGCAAGATTGAAAAATGGGCGCCTGTTCGGGTCGTCGCCGTCAGTGCGCTGGAATGTCACGGGCTGATCTGCCGACATCTTGCGCACGATCTGATTGGACCCATCGAGGCCAACAGAGCTCACGCCGTCGACGTCATGTATGTCCATTGTGCCCTGAGTCCACAGGTACCCCATGGTCATGCCGCGCAGTGTGGAAACGTGGGCTAGACCTGCCGAGTCCGTGTAGTACAGTAGGTTACCGTCCGTCGCTACAATGTCTAGATCGCCAAGGCTGCCGATGTTTGCGTATGCCGCATATTTTCCGGCCTTGTCGAGCACAAATGCGTTGTATGTTTCGCCGGTCGCCCAGGCAACGGACCCGTCTAGCGCCGCAGAGTCACATGCCAGATAGATGAACTCGCCATCGGTCGCGATAGAGTTGATGTTTTTCGTGGCGGTTCCCGTAGGGTTATTGTACGACCATTGCAGCGACCTAGTGGCTAGGTCGTAGCACGACACGCTTGAGATATCGGCTACGGTGTCGTAGTTCAGGAAGTATACATTCTCCTGATCGATGGCGACGTCGCGGAAAATATAATTCCCAACAGTTGTCTGGCTGCCGTCATAGGCAAGCGTTGCGCCAAGGCCAGAGTAGTAATATGCCCCGGTGGTTGCGAAATCGATAACTACGGCATATTCTCCATTGGCGACGATCTTGCTAGCGCCGGCCGCACCAGACGATATGGTTTGATTTGTGGATCCGTCTGATGTATTGCGCTCCTGCATTCCAACCAGCGTTGACACACCAAGATAGATGTAGTCACCAGTCACGGCCATCGGGGCCATCGCCTGAAACGGGACAATCGCCCATAGCGTTGCGCCGGTCTCGGGGTCGATGGCAATCAAATTCCCGGCGTCGTCGCTGATGTAGATACGCGATCCGTCAGTCCTAATGTCAACGACGTTTCCAGTGATCTCCACTGGGGTAAGCGCGGTGAACGCGTCGGACCCTGGCGCGGTATTCCCCGCGGCCGGCTGCCCAATGCGAAAAATCTCAGGCGTTGTCGTGGCGGCGATTGCCTCGCTGAGACCGGAGAACTCGCGAACAATATTCGCGGCGAGCCAGTTGTCGATCAGTCCATTTTGCCTTAGCATCCAGTTGAAATGCGCAGAGGCAGGCTTTTCGTTTAGCGCGTAGCCAACGTCCTTTTTTGCCCCGAGCGGCTCGGTGATCGGATTCGGCGGCGCAGTGGTGGCCCACCGATTGCCAGCAACGTCAGGTTTGGTTCCGCCGGTTTCGCTCATGGTGCATCCTGTAATCGTCAGGGCCAGCGCTAGCCAGGCCAGTCGGTTGATCATGGGTATTGCCCTGCCAGTTTGGCGAACTCGCCCTCATCGAACCCGAGCCCGCCGGCGTCGAAGGCAAAGGCGTTTGGGTCGTCTCCCTCTACCATCTCATAGCTCACGCCTGAGCAGGTGACGAATTCTAAGAGCTCGTTGAGGCGATCAAGCTCGGCGTCGGTCAGTGGCGTCGCGGTGATGTACTCAAGGTGGTAGTGGGCGCGCCCCTCTTGCCAGTAGTGGACGGCGACGCCGGTGAGCTCTGACGCGATCCAGATGATGTCATCGGCGCCGCAGTCGCTTTGGTTCGCCCTGATCTGGACCTTGAGGACTGCACGGTACTCGGCATCCGTCGCCACGCCGAGGCGCGCGCGGCCAACGATCTTGCCTATCAGGTCGAGGTTGACGCCATCGGCGTTGTCTAGGTCGCGGTCGGTGATGACCAAGAATGTCACGTCCTCGACTCGCTGCACCTCGGTGACGATTGCCGCTAGCAGGCCCTGCAGGATCGGGGACTCGTGAAACTGGCTCCTGGTGGTCTCCTTGGCCCTCTCAAGGTGGTCTGTGATTTGGGTTGGGCTTGGCATTAGGTGACTGTCCCGGTGACATCAGTGAGGGCAATGGTTGCGCGCTCGTTGACTGCCATGGCCAGCGGGTCACCATTGCCGCCCACTCCAGGAGGGGCAGTCTTACTCAGGGTGATGGTGAGCTTGGCAATCCCTGGCACTGCCGCCGCTACGTAGGAGTCAATATCCTGCGGATTGACAGAGCCGGCCAGGTTGAGCGCCGTGGCGCCCCAGTCGACGATCGCCTGACGAACGAGGTCTACGCCGCCTGACGGGAAGCCCGTGGCCTTTTGGATTATCTCCGCGTGGTAGTAGGTTCGAACCTCGGTGGCGTCATCCCACTGCACGGGCTGGGCGTACCCCTGATCGTCTGTGATCGTCGCGACGTGCGCGCCGCGGCTTGCGATACCAGATGGCAGGCCGGCCGGTCCCCAGATGGTCAGGGCGATGTCCTCGGCGTCTGCCGTGCCGTCTACGATGATCCATACTGTTTTTCCATCGGTCCCGTTGGCGTCGACCACTAGTGTTCTGTTGGATATCGCTACTGCGCCGGTGACGTCGTCAAGGTCCTCAAGACGAGAGCGGATGGCGGCGTCTGTGGAGTGTCCGCCGCTGGCCTGGCTTCGCTTGATGCGCGCCCGGTAGATACTATCGGACTCCTGAGGCTTGCCGACGGTGAAGGCCGCGGCATTGGTCACCGAGGTCAGGCCGCCCACCGCGTCGACGATCTCGGTGACGCTGCCTATCCCAAAGTCGAGCGGTCCGGCATTGACGGCCTCGGCCTCGGCGACGATTGTTCCGCCGCCGCCGATTGTCGCGGCCTCGGTAAGCCGGACCTCCTCGCCCTGGGTGATCGAGAATTTGTTGCCGATTGGGATTATGGTGGCCGGCGTGCCGCCAAGCGTGACCTCTCCGTCACTGCGTGTAGCGGCCTGCCTCGTTAGCCCGTTGATCTCTCCGATGTTGTCGAGCTGAGTACCGACGGCGCTGTCTAGGTTCCATCCCTGATATACGGTTTCGAGTAGGTCGTTTGTATCGGCGATCTCCGGGGCGACCGCCTCGAGGATCATCCCGGCCACCGAGTAGGGTCCCGTGGACACGTCAGGGCCAATGTCAGGATTGAGCCGGATGGTCTCCCGCATATTGGCCAAGG